>Ga0315289_10001960_pt1 | contig 31912 bp, 27 predicted proteins | sample YL17G11_40_MG_FD_203452 | JGI IMG/M metagenome (GOLD analysis project Ga0315289, IMG submission 203452) | Sediment microbial communities from Yellowstone Lake, YNP, Wyoming, USA - YL17G11_40 | ecosystem: Environmental > Aquatic > Freshwater > Lake > Sediment | place: USA: Wyoming | collected... | reverse complement strand
CCGAAAACGGGGACGCCGACCACGCGAGCACGCTCGTCACGCTCGCGGGCGAGCTGACCGCGCTCTGCGCGCGGACGCTGCTGCCCGACGGGAGGCCACTGCGGCTCCAGATGGGCCTGCACACCGGCGAAGTCGCGGCAGGGGTTGTGGGGACATCCTCTTTACGCTACGCCGTGTTCGGCCCGGCCGTGACGATCGCGCGCGGCCTCGAAGAGGCGTCCGCGCCAGGCGTGCTGCGCGCGTCCGAGGCCGCGCTGCGCCGCTTGCCGCGCGGCGGCCGGGACCGGGGCTGGCTCCCCGGTGGGCCGGTGACCATGGCGGGGCTGGAGCGGCCCGTGGAGACGCGGCTCATGGGCGACGCGGCGCGGTTGATGCCGCTCGCCGACCTCCGCGCGGCGGCGGCCGCGATCGCCGCGGGCTGGGACCCCGCCTCCCGCTCCCCGCCCCGGGCCGCCGCCGACGCGCCGTCTCTGGCCCCCGCGCTCGACCGCGCCGCTTCGCGGCGGGCGGCCGCCGCCGACGCCCCTCTGTTTGCCGCCGCTCTGGTGGCCACCCTGCTCTACGCGGCCGGCCTCGCGGCCGCCGGCCGGCTCACGCCAGCGTTTCGCGGTGCGGCCGGCGACGGCTGGCGCGAGCGGCTGGGCCTGGCGCCGTCGCCGGCCGGCCCCGGCGCCGCGGCCACCGTCCCCGTCCAAGCCGCCGCCGGCGCGGCCTGCCTGTGGGCCGCCGCCCTGGCCGCCGCCCAGTCGCCCGCGTACGGCACCGACTGGCGGGACGCGGTCGGGGCGTCCCTGCGCGCCCTGGCCGCCGTCCCGCGCGTCTGGCGCGCGTACGCCGGCCTCCCCGGCCCCGGCCTGCAGCGCGCGGCCGCTTCCGCGCGCGTGTGCTGGCTGGGGGCCGCGCTGGCGAGGGCCGGGGCGGCGGCGGGGTCGGCGGCGGCGGGAGGGGCGACCGCAGGGGCTGCCCAGCTCGCGGTCGCCGTGCTCATGCCCCTCCCCCCGCGCTCCGCCGCCTGCGCCGCCCCGCTCGCCGCCGCGCTCGCGGCGGCGAACCTGGCGGCGCGCTGGCGGGGCGGGGACCTGGCGACAGCGTTGGCGGCCTATGCCCTCGTCGGCGTCGCCGCGCCGCTCGCGCTGCAGGCCGCGGTCGCGGCCCGGTCACGAGCCGCGGTCATGCGGTCCCTGTCTTGAGGGCGGGGGGGGGAGGAAAAGGCGGTGCTGGTGGGGGGTGGGGCGCACTTTCCGGGTGCGGGGTGGCGCACGGTCGGACGGGGCGGTCGAGGGGGGCCCGGTGGCTCCCTCCCCCACGCCGAGCGCCGGCTGCAACCACACGGCAGCGGCTCGGGAGAGAGAGGCAGAAGAAGGGCAGAGAGGCAGAGGCAGAGCTACAGCACGCCCCCGCGTCACCCACCACCCTGCCCACTCTCCACCGCCTCCCCCGCCGCGTCGTCCGGCCCCCCCAGCCCTAAATACCGCATGACGGTGTGCAGGCGGGGCGGCGCGGTGAGGTACAAGTAGCCGACAAGGGCTTCCAGCGCCGTCGCCGCCCTGTACACATCCGCGTGCGGCCCCCCCGCCGCCGCCCCAAACCGCTTGGGCACCGTCACCTTGGCGTTGCGCCCCCAGCGCACGACGTCGGTCTCTTCCGCGGTGAGGAGCGGGCCGGCGAGCAGAGTCTCCAAAGCGGCCGCTTGCGCCTCGGCGCGCACGGTGGCCGTCACGGCGTCGTAGTAGGCGGTGACGCGGGCGGGCGGAAAGAAGTGGGCCCGCCGCGCGTAGAGCTGAGGGAGAAAGGAGGTGTGGGCGACAGAGAAAAGAGGGGCGACGCGGGCCCTCTCTCTCCCCTCCTTTCCCCTACCTCCCAGACCGCGTCCCCCAGAAACGCTAGGCTGGTCGCGTTCCAGTTGGCGCGCACCGCTTTGCCGGCGAGGTCGGGCGGCGTGGGCAGCGCGGGGTTGGCTGCGGGGAGGGGAGGTGAGGGCTCGTCGCCCCCGCGCAATGGCGCTCCCGCCGCGCCTCGACATGCCTCCTGCGACCACGCACTCTCGACCGGCACCTCCCACGTGCGCGGGCCAAAGCCGCGCGCGTCGGCGGCGGCCGGTGGCGGCGGGCCGCGCGGCGGTTGGGGGCGCGGGCAGAGGGACAATGGTCGCACGGCGCAGCCCACAGCTGGCGGGCACAGTCGCCGGGGCGAGGCGGGCGGCATGTCGGGCGATAGTGACCTCGGTGCTCCCCAAGCAGCGCACCTAGCCCACGCGCGTCACCGACCCCGCCCAGGCCGCCGCGGGCGGCCTGCCGCAACGCGAAAGGACACGCGCTGCCGGGCGTGACGGAGCTGGCGCCGCTGTACAAGAGCGCGCGGCCGGCCGAGGCGTACGTGGCGTCGGTCGTGCGCTTTGCGGCCCGGCTCACGGGCGCCGCCCGGGACGCCGCGCTGGCAATCGCAGCGGCCACGCTGCCGCGGCCGCCCGAGGCGGTCAGGCACAAAGGGGCGGGCGAGCGCGAGCCGGGGTTTGGGGCGGGCGCGGCGCCTCGGTCGTCTGGCAGAGGGCGAGGCGCGTTCTCGGCCGGGCCCCGGTCCGTGCGTCAGCTTCAGGCGACGAACCAAGTGGTGCGCGCGGTCTCTTGCCCGCCGCCAGCCCCGGGAGCGATCCTATTTCAGACCCTCTCACAACACGCAGGCGTCGCGCCGCAATCCCTCCCCGCCCCGAACTCCGCCACCCTTGCGCCCGCCGCGGTGCTATCGGCTATGTCAGTCCTCCTCATCGGCCGGCTCTCACGGGTCCTCGAGGCGCGCGCCGGCGCGCGCTGGTCGCACCATGTGCGCCGTTCTTTCGCGGCCCTGCCCCAGCCCGAGCAGCTTCAAGACGCTGCGCCAGTCGCTGTCGCCCCCACAGCGACCGCGGCCGCGGTGGCGGCGGCCGCCGCCCGCCCCGCCGCCTGCACGCGTCTCCCAGACGCTGTGAAAATGCTCGACGTCAACGCCGCGCTCGCCTCCGCGCCCACGTACACGCGCGAGTACCTGGTAATAGGGTGGAGGAGGGGTGGGGTGGGGTGGGGTGGGGCGAGTTCGCGCGCTCGCGGCGCCGGCTATCGAGCGACGGCCGGCCCGGTGACATCGCGCGCCGTCGCGCGGCTGCCGCCGGCTGCCGGCGGACGCCGCCGAGGATCCTTCCTCACCTCCCTTCACCCCGCAACCACCGATGCCTTCCTCTCTCCGCTCACGTCACCCCGCCACCACCCCTCTCTTTCCCTCTCCAGGAATCCGTCGTCCCCGTCCACGTCCCGCCGACGACCCTCCACCAGCGCGCCGCGTTGGCCACCATTCGCGCCATTCGCACGACGTTCGATTTGGCCACCGGCTACGCGGCCCACGCCCCAAACTCGGACCGCGTCTGGCTCAACCGCATGCTCTTCCTGGAAACCGTCGCCGGCATCCCCGGCATGGTCGCCGCCTCGCTGCGCCACCTCAAATCGCTGCGCCTCGCGCGCTATGACTTGGGGTGGATCAACACGCTGTTTGAAGAGGCGGAGAACGAACGCATGCACCTGCTCACGTTTCAAGAGCTCAAGCGGCCGGGGTCGTTCATGAAGGCCGCCATCCTGGGGGCCCAGCTCGTCATGTGGAACGCGTTCTTCACGGCGTGAGTAGTGGGGAGAGGGGGGAGAGAGGAGGGCGAGAGACGAGGAGGGGAGGAGGGCGGACGACGCGCGCCGCGCCGGCAACCCACCCCACGCACGCACCACCCCGCTCCCCCTCGCCGCCCAGCTACGTCATCAGCCCCAAGTTTTGCCACGCCGCGGTGGGCTACCTGGAGGAGGAGGCCGTCAAAACCTACTCGCACGCGATCGCCGAGATCGACGCGGGCCGCCTCTGGCCGCCCGCGGGCGGCCTGCGCCCGCCCGCGATCGCGGTCGCGTACTGGGCCCTGGCCGAGGATGCCAGCATGCGGGACCTGATCCTGGCCATTCGGGCGGACGAGGCGTGCCACGCCAAGGTCAACCACGTCCTGTCCTCCATCTCGCAAGACGCGCCCAACCCGTTTTCGATGCGGGAGGGGGCGGGGGAGGGGGCGGCGGGGGCTGGAGACGGCGCGTGAGATGGAGGGGCGAGGGTTTAGTTCGTCAGGCAGTCGGTCGGAGAGAGAGAGAGAGTGCGCGGGAGGAGAGAAGAGATACCCTGGCCCTGAGATTCGTGTATTGGCAGCTGCTGCGTGGCGTCACACGCACGCGCACGGCACGGCGGCAGGCTGCGGGACGCGGGCGCGCGGCCCGGGGACGAGGGGTCACCCCTTGTGCCGCCCCCTCCTCCCACCTCCACCCTCGCCCCCCCTCACGCGCGCAGCAGCTTGACCGCGCCCGCGACCACGATCCACATTTGGGCGAGCTGGCCGAAATGGTTGAACGCGCCCTTGGCGCGCGCGGCGGGGCGGCCGGAGCTGTACCCGAGGAAGTACACGACCCGCCCCACGACCCACACCGCGCCCGCCATCGCCGACCCGCACGGCTTGAACAGGGCGGCGAGCAGGAGGAGGGTGAGGGCGGCGGGCTGGTTTTCGAGGGTGTTGAGGTGGCCGCGGACGACGCAGTTGAACGCGTCGGGGCCCGACATGGCGGGGTACGTCACGCCGTGCGCTTTGCGAGCTTTGCCGACGCGGACGCCCATCCACACGTTGACGACTGGTGGAGGGGTGTGGGGCGGGGTCGGCGCGCGCTGACGACGCATGCCGGCACGCCCGCGCTGGCGCGCCCGCGCCGCCGCCACCGCCACCAGCCCGCCGCACGCTGCGCCGCTGTACAATGCGCCATATGCGGCAGCCGCCTGCCCAGCCCGAGCCCGGCCCCGGCCGCGTACCGAGGATGTTGGCGACCGCGACGAGCAGCACCCACGCGTGCTCCTTGCCCAGCACGATGCCGGCGGGCGCGGGCGCAGCGAAAAAGGAGACCATTGTCGTGGGTCTTTGGGTGGGTGGCGGAGGCTTTAAAAAGTGTGGGAAGCGCCGCGGCCATCGTTGTCGGCACTCTGCGTCCCGCCTTCCCGTCCGCCTCTCGCGCCCAGCCGCTGCATGCAGCCAGGCGCCGTCGTTTGCCCCGGCGACGTCCTCTTTCCCGCGGTGAGAAGGCGGGTGGGCCCGCGATGGCGGCCGCGCCGCGGGCTCGCGCGCTGCCGCTCGCCCGCCGCGCCCGCGATCGACGACGCATTCCACCCACTCCCCCAGTCCACGCACGCGCCCGGCCCCGGCACCCACGTCGACGGCGACTCGGTCGTCGCGTCGCTCGTCGGCAAGCTCGCGCTTCTGCCGCCGGCCGAGGGCGACCAGGTGCAGGATCGTGGTGGTGGTGGTGGATGCGGCAGCGTGGCGAGCGAGCGAGAGGATGCCCACGCGCACCCCTCCTCCCTTCACAGCGCCCGACCGCGGCCGTCCAGCGCCCCGGCGCCGCCGGCCCCGCGCCCGCGCCCGGCGACGTCGTGACGTGCAGGGTGAGGAGGGGGGTTGGGGTGGGAGAGGCTGGGAACAGCGGCTACGCACCTCCTCGACCGACCCCCTCCCTCGCTATCCCAGGTCCTGCGCACGACGCCCCGCCTCGCCTCGGTCGAGATCGTGACCGTGGGCGACGTGCCGCTGCCCGCCCCGCTGGCCGGCGTGATCCGGTGCGCGGAGAGGAGAGGGGCGCGTTGCGCAAAGGCCGGGCCGGCCGCCCGCCCGGCCCACCCTCCATCCCCCCCCCCCCCCAGCTCGCAAGACGTGCGCCTGACCGAGGTCGACACCGTCGTCCTCGCCGACTGCTTCCGCCCCGGCGACGTCGTGCGCGCGGCGGTCGCGTCGCTCGGCGACGCGCGCTCTTATCATTTGACGACCGCGGCCCCTCCCCTCGGCGTCGTGCACGCGACGTCCCTGGCGGGCGCGCCCTTGGACCCCGTCAGCTGGTGCGAGATGCGGTGCCCGGTCACGCAGGCGACGGAGAAGCGCAAGGTTGCGGCGGCGGTGGAGAACGCGTGAACGAACGGACGATGCGGCGCTCCTCCCGCCGGTCTGGCGCCCGCGCCGACGCCCCCGCCGGCGCCAACGTCGCATTTGTCACCGTGGGCACGACCCGGTTCGACGCCCTCGTCGCCGCGGTCGACGACCCCGCGTTTGAAGCCGCGCTGATCGCTCGAGGCGTCACCTCCCTCGTCGTCCAAGCGGGCGCCGGCCCCGCCGCGCCGTCTCGTTTATTGACCGGCGGCGCGACGCGTGGCGTGACGGCGGGCGGCCTGGAAGTGGAGTGGCTTTCGTACGAGCCGACGCTCGCCCCGCGCTTCGCCGCCGCCCGCCTCGTCGTGTCGCACGCCGGCGCCGGCTCCCTCTTTGAAGCCCTCGCCGCCCGCGCCGCCGTCGTCGCCGTCCCCAACCCGTCCCTCATGGGCAACCACCAGGCCGAGCTGGCGGCGTCGCTCGAGGGGTTGAGCGTGCTCGTCGCGGCGACGACCGACACCCTCGCCGCCGCCGTGGCGACCGCCGACTTTGACGGCCTCGTCCCGTACGAGCCGGACGGCGCGGGCGGCATCGCGGCCGCGGTGGACGCGCTGGCGGGGCGGCGGCCGTGAGCGGCGCGCCCCCTCTCACTCCCTCCCCCACCCCCACCATGCCCACCGCCGCCCCCGACATCCCCCCCCCTCGCTGCGCCATCTTCCTGGTGGCCGGCCTGACCCCCGGCGCGGCGTCCGAGGTGGCCACCGCGCTGCGCGGGCTGGGCGCGCGGCTCACGTTTGCGCGGCGCGCTCGTGGCGCGCCCACGCCGCGCCTCGCCCTCTGCGTCGTCGCGCCCGACGGCGACGACCGCGTGCGCATGCAGGTGATAGAAGAGAAGGGGTCCGAGGGAGGCTGAGGCGCAGGAAAGGGCGGCGAGAGGTGGGGCTGCGGCCGCCCTCATTCCTCCCTTTCTCCTCAGGTCCTCGTCAAGCCCTCCCCCACCTTCGACGCGCACGAATGGTTTAACAAGCTGGGTCGTCTGCCCGACCTCGCCCGGCCCGCGCCCGCCGGCGGCGCGCCGCCGCCCCCGGCCGACGCGCGCCGCGCGCCCGCCGCGCTCGCCGCCGCCGTCGACATGGCCGCCAAGGCGGGCAGCGGCCCGACCACCATCTACATGCTGGCCCACGGGTTTGTTTGCGCTGGCGCGTACGCCGGGGCGCTGGCCGCGGCGGCGGCGGCGCGTGCGAGTGTCTGCTTCGTCGCGCTAGCGCTCGGCGGCGCGCTCCCGCCGGCTGCAGCCGCCGCGGCCGCCGCCGGCCTCGTCTCGTTCTCGGCCGGACTCGACCCGTGGGACGACGCGCTGCTCTCGGTCGCGCCGTGCGAGCCGGCGGCGCTCGCTCACGTCGCGGGCGCCGCACTGCGCGGCCTCGCCGGCTCCGACCCCGCGCCCGTGCGCCTGGTTCTGCCGGTCGGTGGTGTTGGTGGTGGCGCAACCGGCTCCGTTTCTGCTGCTGCCGGCGGCAACCACCTCCCCGCCGGCCCCACGCGCTCGCTCCGCCTACTCGCGCAAACCGAGGTCCTTGAACTCGACGGCGCCCTCGCCCGCCGCGCCGCCTGCCCCTGCCACGGCCTGCCCGTGGCCGCCGCCGGCGCGTGCGCCGACTGGCCGGCCGGCCTGTGCGGCGCGACGGGGGCCGCGGTGCGGCTCGACGCGTGCGACGCGTCGTCGCGGTTCATCCTGGCGGGGGGGCTCCCGCTCCAACCCTCGGCCCGCGCGTCCCGGTCGGCTCTCGCCGGCGTCTCCGTCCTCCCCCCCTGCGAGCTCGGCCCCCCTCGCGTCCCCTGCGTCGCGCTCACCGCGCTGCGCGCCATCCCCCTCGCCGACGTCTCGGACGCCCTCCTCTTTGGCAACCCCGTCCTCCTAGTCGCGAACGACGCGGGCGACGGGGACGAGGCGGGGGTGGGGGCCCTGGTGGAGGCGCTGCGGGAGCGCTGCGCCGGTCTCGTCGCCGTCGCGCGCGCCGACCTCGCCACCTCGACCGCGCGCTCCCTGCCCGCCCACTACCTGCTGCGCCCCGCGGCCGGCGTGGCCGTGCTGCTGGCTCGCCGGCTGGCGGCGGGGGACGAGCGGCTGCCGCTGACGCTGGAAGCGGTCGACGGCGGCGTGGCGGCGGGCGACGCGCGCGCGGCCGGCGCGTCGCTCGACGCCCTGTCGGACCCCTCCGCCCCGGCCATCGACCGCCTGTCGGCCGGTGTGCTGGGCGCGCTGGAAGCGCTCGCGCCGCTCTGCGTCGCGCCGACGGCGGCCGCGCCGCCACTGCCGCCGGCCGACGGCGGCGACGGCGACGGCGACCCCGCGCCCGCGCCCTCGCGCGCGGCCGCCAAGCGGGGGCGCGGCGGGGGGAAGGGCGTGCTCACAATTCACACCAACATGAGCTGGTGATGGGAGAGAAGAGGGAAGAGGGGTGGAGGCCCGCGCGTGTGACGACGGCGCGCCCTTCTCGATGCAGGCTCTCTCTCGGTTGTTTACGGTTGCACGCGCTCACGCGCACATACACCCCTCCCATACGCACACACACTGACGCACCCGCTCCCACCCTCTCTAGATGCACACCGCCCTCAGGCGGGCCGCGAGCGGGTCGCGCGGCGCTCGGCGCCCCCGCGCCCCGCCGCGCCGCGCGCCAGCTTGCCCACCCGCCCCGCCCGCGGTGAGCTCGTCTCCAGGATCGCGGGCGACAGTGGGCGTGGCGTGCCGGACGAGGGCGACCCGTCGGCGCCGTCGCCCGTCGTGCGCCGCCGCGGCGCGCTCACGGGCCGCCCGTCCTTGCGCACGCCGCCAGCGCTGTCACGCTCGCGCTTGAGCGACGTCGCGCCCGACCCCGTGGCCGCCGCGGCCGCCGCGGGCGGCGGCGCGCCCGCAAAGCGCGCCTTTTCCTCGGCCTCGGGCTTGGCATGCCGCGCCAGGAACGCGTCGTCGTCCGTGTCCTCCGAGTCGGACCACGGCGCGCCGCCGGCAGCCTCGTCGACAGCCGCCAGCGCGGCCGCCAGAGCGGGCGGCAGCCGCGCGCGCCCCGACGCGGCGTGCGCTCGCAGCGCGGCCACCGTCTCGTCCCGCGCCGCCAGTGACGCCGCGTCCAGCAGCCGCACGCCAGGCGTCGTGATCTCGGCCACGATGGGGCGCTCGACGCGGATGGAACCGTCGCCGGCGGCGTGGATGATGACGTCGCCAAACTGGTCCCCCCCACGCCGCGACCGCCGGGACCGGTCGGCGCGCTCGGCCCGTTCCGCTTCCGACCGAGGCCGGGGCGGGCGGGCGGACCGGGGCGCGCCCGCGCGCGCGCGGCCGGCGGCGGCGCCCGCGCGCGCGCGCGCCGACCCGGGGCGCGGCGGCGCGAGCACCGATCGCAGGTGGGTCACGTACCGTTCGCACGCCTCCAGGGCGGCGTGCACGACGGCGGGCAGGTTGGCGTCGTCGGCCAGGGGGGGAGGGGGCGGGGCGGTGGGCGCGCGGGGGGCGCCGAGGAGCGCGGCGAAGAACGGGTGCTCCGCCAGGGGGGGCTCGGCGACCGCGTCCCGCGGGAGCCGCGCGTGCAGGATCGGGGCGGGAGGCGCCGCGGGCGCGGCAGGCGCGGAAGGCGCCTCGCCGTCGACCAGCAGCGCGGCCGCACCGTCGGCCGCGGCATCCTCGCCCTCGCCCCGTTTCTCGGCCTCGAGGGCGGCCGCCAGGCGCCCTTCATACCCCGCCTCCAGGCGGCGCAGGTCCCGCATGCGCAGGTCGAGCCAGCGCAGGCGCCACTCGACCGCGCGGTCGGTGGTCGGCGGCTGGGCGAGGGGCAGCGCGTCGCCGCCTTCCACCACGATGGCGTCGGCCGCCCGCCCCATCCAGGTCGCCCAGGGCAGGGCCAGAGGGGCGGGCGCCGCCCCGGCGGCGCGCGCGCGCAGGGCCTCTTCGCGGTCCGACCCCGAGTCCGAAAAGGACGACCCGCCGCCGTCGGCGTCGCTCGGCATGAGCAACGCCGCGGCTGCATCGCCGCCGTCGGCGTCGCCAGCCGAGGCCGCGGTGTCGGCGGCGGCCGACGCGAACGAGAGCGACGCAGAGAGCGCGGCGGCCGCCGGCGGCAGCGCGCGCGCGGCCTCGCGCTCGGCGCGGCGCGCGAGGGCGTCGGCCTCGGCGGCGGCGGCCGCGGCGGCGGCGGCGGCGGCGCACGCGGCTTCCGCCGCCGCGACGCCCGCCGCGCCGCCAGGGTGCAGCGCCACGACCGCCGCCCGCCCCTCCCCCTCGCGCGCAGCCAGCGTGCGCCGTCCCGACCGCTGCAGCGCGAGCGCGGCGCGGTGCACGCGCGACTTGCGCGCGTTGAAAAGCGTCGCGTTGGCGCACACACGCTCGAAATCGTCCACGAGCCCGCCCCACGTTTCGTACGCCCGCGCAAACACTTTGTGGCGCATACGCAGGAAGCACATGGGGTGGCGCACGACGGCGTGGTACCCCGGGACGAGGGCCTCGACGACGGGCGCGCGGAAGAAGCCGTCGATGTCGGTGCGGGCGACTTCCGCCAGTATGGCGGCCAGAGACTCGGCCGCGGCGAGCTCGGCGGGGTCCAGGTCGGCGGGGGGCAGCAGCGGCGGCGGGCCGGGGGGCGGGGGCGGCGGCGCGCGGGCGGGAGGGACGCCAATGGGGGCTGATGCGAGGTCGGGCGCGGGCACCGGCCCGCCATTAAGCGCGCGCGACGCCTCCGCGTCGTTCGCGGGGAGTGCAGCTGCGTCCGCGGGCAGCGCCTGCGCGCCCAGCGGCGCGGGCAACTCCGCTGGCGCCGCCTGCGCCTGCATGCCGATCGCGCGGGTTGGGCGCGGTCTGGTCGCTCGTTCGACCACCCTCAGTCGGCCAGCATGGGGAGGAGGGGAGCCGGGGCGGCGCCGGCCGGCAAGAGTGGCGTGGCGTGTCGGCGGCGCACTGTCGCGCACCGCGCGCACACCCGTCGCAGCCCGCGGCCGGCGCCGCCGCGAGAGCTAAGCCCGGCACGAGCGACCAGGCCGCCCCCGGCGCGATGGCGGCCGCCGCGCCACCGCCCCCGCTGGTCCCCTACCTCCCCCGCGACGCGGCAGCCCCGTCCACCTCCACGGACTCGATCGGCGCGGCGTCGGCGTACCTGGGCTGGTGGCTCGCCCTCGCGCCGGCCCCGTTTTGGGGCGCCGCCGACTCGCCGCGCGGCGCCGACCTCGCGGCCGCGCTTGATGCCTATCTGCTGGCGGCGCGGCGGCCGCACGATGATGTCGTGGAGGCAGGCGGGCCGGTGCCGGCCGCCCTGGCCACGCTCCACCGCCGCGCGCTCGCCGCGCTCGCACGGCTCGCCGACGCGGGCGAGCCCGGCGCGCCGCCGCCGGCCGTCCGCGCGGCCACCATCGCGCGGCGCGCTCTGCTGCCGCTGGCGCGCGTGCTGGACGCGGCGGCCGTGTTTGGGCCGGGGGCGGCGCAAGAAACCGCGCGCGTTATCAACGCCGCGTTTGCCGCCGCCCCCGCGCTGGAGCACGCCATCGAGGCTGCCCTGCCCGACGCCGTGACGGCCATGGACGGCGCGCGGCAAGCGTTGGAAGACGCCGCGTCGCCGGCCGCTGTCGCTCCCCCGGCCGCCTTTCTGCGCGACGCCGTGCACACTCTGGCCGCCATCGCGGCCGCCCGCCCCGCGGCCGCGGAAGCCGCGCTGGCGACCGGCGGCGGCGCGGCGGCCGGGGTGCTTGCGGCGGCGCACGACGACGCGGTGCCGCGCGCCGAGGCCATGGTGCGGGGCCAGGAAGGTGGCTCCGACGCTGATAAGGTGCGTGTGGTGAGGGGGCGGCGGGTGTCGCCTCCCTCGCGCCACTATATCCGAACCTCCGGCGCGCCTTTTCTCCCATCGCCCGGAAACGGCCTTTAAGTGGCGCCACAGCGCATGACGCGGCTAGATAGCGCGGTGTCCGTCCCCCGTCGGGCGCCGGGCATGATCCCTGCGACACAGATGGTTGATTGGTGGCGCCGCTTCCGACCGCCCTACCTCCTCCGTGCAGGCTCTCCACCTTCTCGCCCTCCTCCGCACCGACCTACAGGACGGATTTGCCGCCCTGATGCATGCCGCTCTGCGCCCCGGCGCCGGCCGCGCCGCGGGCGACGGCGCGGCCGCGGTCGGCGAGGCGGTCGTCGCCGCGCTCGCTGCGGCCGCGCCGCGCGCGGTGGCAGGCGTTGGACCGCCGCCCCTCCTCCCCGCGGCCTCCGCCCGGTGCGGGCTGGCGGAAGCGCTGGCCGCCGCGGCCGACGGGGGCGTGGTCGCGCTCGACGGGGTGCAGCGCGAGTACGCGGCGTCCCTCCTCGCGCCCCCCCGCCCCCCGCCGCCCGCGCCCGCCGCCGCGGTGGCCGACCCGGTCGACCTCGACTCGCGCGCGGCCGCCGTCGCTGACGTCCTGCCAGGGTACGGGCGCGGCTTTGTCGTCGCTGCCCTCCGCGCGTGCGGCCACGACCCCGCCGCCGTCCTCCAGGTCTTGCTCGACGGCAACCTGCCGCCCGAGCTGGTGGGCCTGGACGCGGGGCTGGAGGTCGCGCCGCCGCTGGCGGGGGAGGCGGCCGCGGCGACCGCCCCGCCCCCGCCGCCGCGCGCCCGCCCCGTCCCGCGCGCCACCTCCCGCTTCCTCTCCGGCGCCGCCCGCCACCCAGACGACGCCGCCGCCGTCGCCGCCGCCGCCCTGGCCGCCCAGTGGGAGACGGCGTCCGAGGCGTCGGACGACTCAGGCGGCCGCGCCGGCGTCGCGGCCGACGCTGCCGCAGCCGACGCCGACGACGCGGCCGACTCCGCCTCCCGTGCCTGGGTCGTCGACGGCAAAGTGTACGCGTACAAGCGCGCCGGCGCGCGCGAAGTGGCGGGCCGCGGCGCGGTAGCCGCAGCGCTGCGCGCCGACGTTGAGGCGGCCGCCGCCGTGCACGGCCTGGGCGCCGGCGGCAACCGGGCCGCGTTTGGCGGCGGCGACGCGCCGCCCGGGTTTGGCGCCGACCGCGGGCACGGCGGGCGGCTGCCGGGTGCGGGCCGCGGCGGCGGCCGCGGCGCCCGCGGCCGCGGCCGGGCCGCGCACCATCAGCGCGAGCGCGCTGACCGGAAAGCGGCGGGCAGCATGGGGTAGGAGAGAGTGAGAGAGCGCTGCAACGCACGGCAAGAATTGAAATCCGGGCGGACCCCTCTCTCCTCCCTCACGCCACCGCGTCCGACAGCGGCGCGCGGTACATGGCTGCCGCCGCCTTGCGCGCGTCCTTGCGCAGGGCGGGAGGCAGGGCAGCGCAGCGGGACGCTTGGCGGAGGACGTCGACCGTGCGAAAGAGCAACCGCGCGACGTCGCCCGCATCGAGCGTGCAGTCGCCTGCCGCCTGCGCCCATGTCGCGCCCGAGGCCCAGGCCTCCACAACGCCCGCCAGGCGCAGGTCGACGGCGGCGGGCGCGTCGATGCCGGCGGCGCGCTGCGCCGCGACGAGCGCCGCGCGCGCGCTGTCGGCGGCCGTCACCGCCGCCACCACCGCCGGCGACGGCGCGTGCGCGGCGCGCACGCCCGGGCGCACGCCCAGCTCGCCGGCGGCGACGGCCGACAGGGCGGCGGCGAGGGCGGGGGGGGGAAGGTTCTGGACGGCGGGGTGGGTGAGCAGGGTGGCGACCCAGAGCTCGTTGTCCGTCGCCAGGGAGCGCGCGACTTCGCCCAGAGGGGTAAGGGCGACGGTGGTCGTTGGAATGGTGGTCGTGGTGGGCGCGTTGGCGCCTCGGCCTTCTCCTTTTTCGGTTCGGACGACCGCGCCGACGGCCACCAACACGGCCAGCACCGCCTCAAAGCCGCGCCACGATGCGCCCGCGTCCGACTCCAGTGCGGCCCGCATGGCGGCCGCGGCGCGCGCGGCGCGGTCGGCGTCGGCGGCCGCCGCCGCCGCGCGCGCGGCCGCCGCGCCGGACGGCGGCCGCCCGCGCACGGCGCGCGCGGGTGCCCGGCGCGCGGCCGCCTTGGCGGCTCGATATTCGGCGCGCGCAGCGCGCAGGGCGAGCTCGTCGCCGGCCGAGGGGAGCAGGAGCGGGGTCTGCGCCTCGCGCGTGGCGAGCGCGGCGGCGAGCGCGGCCGTCGCGCCGCCGCCGTCGGCCGCCAGCGCGCCCCCGGGCACGCCCTTCCACGCGGACGCCGCCGTGGCGGCTGCTCCCGCGTCAAAGACCGCGTCAACAGCGAGCGCGTCGGCGGCGAGCGGGGAGGCAGGGGCGTCGCGCGGCGGCACGCCCGCCACGTGCGCCCACTGCACGCGCGCCACGGAGTTGTCGTCCAGCAGGACAAGGAGCTCGCCCGCGGGCTCCCCATCGATGCGGGTGCGGGGCATGGTGACGCCGTCGTTGGGCGCGTTGCGAGATGGGTCGGGGTCCGGGTCGGCGTCGTCGCCGGCGACAATCCCGACGACGAGCGCGGGCACGGCCTCGTCGCCCGCGGGGTCGCCTGCGGTCAAGTCGAGCATGACCTCGGCCGGCAGGGCTGTTTCCGCGAGCGCGGCGGCCGCGCGGGCCGCGCGGCGCGCGACGGCCGCGCGCACTGCCGCGCGCAGCGCGCGCCGCGCCTCGCGCTTGGCGTCCGCGCCGGGAGGCTCGTCCGCCGCTCCCTCAAAGCGCGCATCGGCTGCGGCGGCCGCGGCGACGGCGGCCGCGGCGTCCGCCGCCTCCTCGGCCGCACGCACGCGCGCCGCGCGCGCGGCCGCGACCGATCGCGCCGCGTGCGCCGCAAACGACCGCTCCACAAATGCGCGTGCGCCTTCCAGGGGGCGGTGCGCCACCAAATTGAGCACCATCGAGTACCCCGGCCGAAACTGCGACGCGAGCTGTTCTGGCCCGCGCCCGAGCAGGGCCGCCAGGTCGGCCGGCCCCGCGTCCCGGCCGCCGCACACGACGACCGCGCCCGCGGCGTCGAAGCCGCGCCGGCCGGCGCGGCCGGCCATCTGCAGGAGCTCGTTGTGGGTCAAGGGCATCGGGCCGGCCGGCCCTTTCCGCCGCACGAGTGCGGTGAGCACGGTCGTGCGCGCGGGCATGTTGACGCCGGCGGCCAGCGTCTCGGTGGCGGCGACGACGCGGACGTGGCCGGCCTGGAAGAGGCGCTCGACGAGCGATTTCCACCCGGGGAGGCACCCCGCGTGGTGCACAGCCACGCCCGCGCGCAGGGCGGGGATCAGTTCGGGCCTCGCCGAGTCGGGCGCGTCGATGGTGAGCGCGGCCAGGGCGGCGTCGATGGCGGCGACAGAGTCCGGGGGGAGCGGGTGGAGCACGCGCGAAGAGGCCACGTCGGCGGCCACCGCGTCGCAGCCGGCACGAGAGAAGACAAAGACGATGGCGGGGAGCAGGTCGGCGGCTTGGAGGGCGGCGGCGAGGGCGGGGGGGGACGGCGGCGGGGCGGCCCAGAGGCCGCCGCCGCGGTCGCGGTCGCTGCGGCCCCACCCTCCGCGCCCCCCGTCCCAGTCGCGCGGCGGCCGCAGCGCGGTGTGCAGCCTCAACCGCGCCCCCGCCGGCGCCGGCTCCCCGCCCGAGCCGGCCGCGGGCGGCGACCCGCGCGCGAGCAGCGGCGTGAGCGTGGCCGCGCCAACCCCACGCCCGCCACCGGACGACGCCCACGCCCACGTCAGGGGCACGGGGCGGGAGGCCGTGACGATCGTGTCGCACGGGCGGTGCACGGCGGCGATCCAGGCGCCGAGGTCGGCCGGGTTGCGGACCGTCGCGCTCATCGCCAGCAGGGAACACCGCCCCGGCGCCGCCATGACCGCCTCCTCCCACACCGTGCCCCGCGACGGGTCGCCCAGGTAGTGCACCTCGTCCAGGACGATGAGGCCGACGTCGGCGAGGCGTGAGGGGGGAGGGGTCGAGGCGTCGAGGGTGGGGGTGGTGGTCGAGGAGGGGTCGGCGTCGCCGCCACCTTCGCCTCCTTCCGCCACACCGGCCGCCACGGGGACGCGCAGCATGATATTGCGTAAGACTTCTGTGGTCATCACGACGACGGCGGCTTCAGGGTTGAGCGTGGCGTCGCCGGTCTGCAGCCCGCACCTTGCCGGCCCGAAAAGCGCCCTCAGTTCCCCCAGTTTTTGGTTGGACAACGCTTTGAGCGGTGTCGTGTAGATGACGCGCTCGCCGCGCGCCAGCGCGGCGAGCGCAGCGGCCGCCGCGACGGCAGTCTTGCCGGCGCCCGTCGGCGCGCACACGACGACGTCCCGGCCGGCGACCGACGCGCGCACCGCGCGCCGCTGGAAGCGGTCCAGGGGGTAGGGGAACATGCGCGTGACGGCGCGCGCGAGGCCGGGCTGGGCCGGGCCCGCCGCGATCACCGCCTCGGCGTACGTGCGCACCGTGCCGCCCTCGGTCGGCGGCAGGCCCGGCAGAGGCGGGCGGGTGTCAGAAGAGGAGGCGTCGTCGTCGTCGTCGCCGTCGGCGGCGTATTCGGCGGCAGCTGCCGCGTCGTCGCGGTCGAGCAACGCGAGGCCCTCCGCCAGCAGGCGGCCGCCGTCGGACTCTTCGTCGTCCAGGCTGTCGTCGTAGGCGTCGTCCTCGTCCTCGCCGAGGGGCGGCGCCGCGTCGAGCGGCGCGCGCGCGGCGACAGGCAAAAAGTTGGGCGCCCGGCCGGGCGCGCGCCGCCTTGCCATCAGCGTCGCGACGCGCATCGATCGCGATCCCCGTGCCATGCTCTGGCCTAGCGGGCCGGCCGCCACGGCGCCACGCTGCGCGAGCGAGTACATTTTTTTTCACCCCTCCTCTCCTTCTCACGTGTCCAGTTTGTTGCCCTGGATGCGGGAGCGCGCGTCCACCGCCCGCCGCCGGCACTCGAGCAGGCGCCCGCGCAGCGCGACGCACTCAGGCGCCGCCGCGCAATCGGTCACGCTTTTGCCCTCGGCGCGCACGCAGGGCGTGGCCCGCACGCAGCGCACAAACTCGGTGACGACGCCGGCGCAGGCGCGGTGGGACGGGGGGGGAGGGGCGTCCGCGTCGGCCATAGGCAGTCGCTGTGCCGGCAGTCTCGCCCGCCGCGCACACTCCCGCCTCCCTGGCACCCCCTGCCGCCCGCCGGCAATGTTGGCGACTCGCGCGCCCTCGTTGGCGCCGTACCGGCCGCGGCCGGCGCTCGCCGCCGGCTGCGCCGCGCGCGCCGCGCCCGCATTGGCCCGGCCTTGCGCTCGCCGGCGCCCTCTCCCGCCCTTGATCGCGGCTGCGGCCAAGAGCGACTCGAGCATGGCGGTGGCTCCATCGCCGCTCCTTTCGGCGCCGCGCGCTGCGTCGTTCCTCGTAGGCCTCGCGCGCGGGCTCGCCGTTGCCGCCCTGGCGCTGGCGCTGGTGGGGCAGGAGGGGGCCTGGCATGCACTGGCGGCGATTGAGGGGTTGAGCGCGGCCTTGCTCACCCCAACCGCCCCCTCTTCCTAGGCTTTCGCGACGCCCCCCAGCGCGCTCGCCGCGCGCTCCGGCGGCCGCGTCGGCGGCGCCGCGTTCCCCGCCATGCGCGCGATGCCGTCTGGAGGCTATGCCGGGAGCGCAAGGGGGTGGGGCGGGTCGCTCGGGTGCGTGTCGCAGTGGGCGGTGAAGGGGGCGCGCGGGTGCCGCTGTCCTTCCGCCCACGCCCCTCACCCTCCGCCTCCAGCCCCGCGTCGCCCGCCAACCCGCGACACGCCGCCACCGCCCGCCCCGTGGTGATGCGATCCACGCTCGCGCCCCTGGGGTGGGGCCTGGCGCCCTATGGAGCGTACCCCGTCGCCGCCGCCGCGTCGGGCGGCGGCCTTGGCGAGATCCTCACCCTGGGCGTCTTCGCCTTCATCGCCTGGACCGCCTTCCAAGCGTTTCGCGGGTCGTCCGCCTCCGGCGACGCCTCCTTCGACGACCCCCCAGGCGCCGTCTCGGTCGCGCGGCTGCAGGTCGGCCTCCTCGCCACCGGCGGCCGCCGCCTGCAGACAGACCTGGACCGCCTCGCCGCGCGCGCCGACACGACGACGCCGGCCGGGCTGCACTTTGTGCTGCAGGAGGCGTTGCTCGCGCTGTTGAGGAACCCGGAGTTCGCTGTGTACGGCGCCGCCAAGTCCCAGGTCGGGCGCACGCTCGACGGCGCCGAGCGCAAGTTCACCGCGCTGTCCATGCGGGAGCGGGGCAAGGTGCGGGAGGAGACGGTGGTCAATTTTGGGGGGGCGAAAAAAACAGGGGTCGCCCAAAACCCTGCACCGCGGTCCGGCGAGCAAGAGTTTGTCGTCGTCACCATCCTGCTCGCCGCGCGGGGCGCGATCCGGGTGCCCGCCGTGCGGGGAGGGGACGAGCTGGCCACCGCGCTCGGCGCGCTCGGCGGCGTCCCTGCGTCTGACGTCCTCGCGGTCGAAGTCCTGTGGACCCCCTCAGACCCTGCCGACTCGTACACGCGGGCGGACCTGACGGCCGACTTTCCGGAGCTCAACAACCTGTGAGAGAGACGAGGGAGCGCGCGAGGGCCGTCGAGAGGAGGCGCGGGGCGTGGCGTGTCACACACCCTCTCTCTCCATCACCGCTGCGTCACCAGCGCCCCCGCCAGGGCGTCGACCACCGCCCCGGGGTCGAGCGGGCGCGGCGGGAAGCCGTCGACGAGCGCGCGGCCGCCTGACGCGGCGGCGAGGGCCGACACGGGCATGCCCGCGTTGAGGCGGACGGCCATCCGGTCGCCGGACGCGAGGCGCACGGTGACCGTGAGGACGGGTTTGGCCTCGTCGAGGCCGGCCGCGTCGACGGTGGCGGGGCCGGAGGCGGTGGCGGGCGCGGGCGCGGGCGCGGCCGCAGCCGCCCCGCCGCCGCCGCCGAGCGTGCGTCCGCTACCCGAAAACGGGGCCGCCGCGCCCGCTTCATCGAGCGCGGCGGCCAAGGCTTTCATGTCGGCGCCGACGATCGTGCGGAAAGGGGTGCCGCCGCGGAAAACGATAAACGTGGGCATCGCGCTCACTCCCCAGCGCTGGGCGACGGATTGGAGCTCATCCACGTCCACGGCGCCGAATTCGATGCCGGGGTGCTGCAGGGAAATCGCGGCCAACACTGGCGCGCACGCTTTGCAAGGACCGCACCACGCCGCCTTGAAATCGATGCACACGACAGGATGGCTGCGTGGTGGGCGCCGTTTGAGGGTGAGAGCTGGCCTCGAAAGGCGCGCTGGCGGCGGGCGCGGCGCACGCCCATCCATCCGCCCTCACCGCAGCAACGCCGACACGTCGGCCTCGCTCTTCAGCTCATTGACCCGCGTCGCTGGATCGGCCGACCCAAACAGGGAGGAGAACATGGAGGGAGGAGGGCGGGGAGGAGAAGAGTGTCACAGCCTCCTCGCTCCTCACTCCCGGCCCTCGATCGACCCCCCATCCCGATGCGGTCGATCGCTCCCACGGGCGCTCGCCCCGCCCTGGCACCGCGGTCGGGCGCGCGGCGCGCGGGCGCGCGGCGCGCAGGCGCGCCGCCCCGCCGCCGCGCCGCGCCGCCCGCGCCGGCTGCCGCTCCCGACGCCGCGGTCGACGCCGCCGTGGGCGGTGTCGTGGAGGTGGTCAAAGTGAGCGCGGTGGTGGCAACAGGAGGGCGGACGGGGGACGCGGCGCGCCCTGCCGCGGGGCCGACCTTAGCCGCTCCGTCCCTCTCCTCTAGGCGACCGGCGGCGGCCTCAAGACGGCGCTCGGCGCGGCCTCTACCGCCGCGCACTATGTGTCGGACGCGTACGCCGTCGTGGCGCCCGCGGTCAAGGCGGCGGCGGCGGCGGCGGCGCCCGCGCTCGGCAAAGCGGCGGGCGTCGCCGCCGACGTCGCCACCGTCGCCGCCAAGGCGGCCGCCCCGCTGCTGCGCGCGGCGGGCGGCGAGATTGATGCCGCGCTGACGTCCGCGGGGCTGAGTCCGAGCACGCTCACGTCGGCGGCGACGACCGCGGGGTCGAAGGTCGACGCCGCCGCCGCGGGTGCCGCCGGCGCGGCGACCGCGGTCGCCGCCGCCGGCCCCGTCGCCGTCGCGCAGGCGGCCGCCGGCCTGGTGCTCGCGTACGTGGCGGCCCCCCCGCTCGTGCGCGCGCTCGCGACGCGCGTGCGCGGCTTCGCCGGCGCGATCTCCCCCGCCGCCGCCCTCGACGCCATCGTCGGCTCCGGCGATGCGTTGCTCGTCGACATTCGCTCCGCGGCCGACAAAGAGGCCGCGGGCGTGCCGTCGCTTCCGGCGGGCGCGCGCGTGGTCGACGTCGAGCTCGCGGCCGTCGCCGACCGCCGCCTGCGCGCCTCGCTGCGCGACGTGGGCGCCGTCGAGCGCGGCGTGACCGCGCTGGAGATCGCGTCGCTGAAACGGGTGGGCAAAGGGACGACGGTGCTGCTCCTCGACCGCCGCGGCGGCGACGCCAAGGCCGTCGCGCGCGAGCTCGCCGCGCGCGGCTTCAAGCGCGCTTTTGTCGTGGCCGGCGGCTTTTCGGCCTGGGCGGGCGCGAGGCTGCCGACCAAGGCGTCGGCGGCGGCGGTGCGGGTCGAGGTCCTTCCGGCGCTCGCCGCTCTCTCCGCGCCGCGCGGCGGGTCGCAGCGCGTCGCGCTGCCGGTGCCCCGGGCCAAGGCCAAAGCGTTGCCGCGGGGGGGGACGCAGCGGCAGCTGCCGGGCGGGCGGTGAGAGACAAGGGAGGCGGGGCGAGTGTGACCGGGGAGCACGCCTGCCGGCCGTCAGACCGCCCATGCCGCCCCCGCCGGGCAGCGTCTTCGTCGCCGACCACAGGGGTCGCGCGTTCCCGTCAGCGCGCTGCATGCCCGGGGCGCTCCGCTTGGTGCAGGCGAGCGCGGTGGTCGCCGCGGCCGGCACGGCGCGCCCACCTGTTCCCCCTCACCCCGCCCACCCGCTCACTCCCAGTGGAACATAGAGCGCGGCTACAAGCTGCCCGACATCATTCGCCTCCTGCACGACCTCGACCCGGACGTCGTCGCGCTGCAGGAGGTCGACTGGGGCTGCGCGCGCACGGCGTTCGCCGACGTCGGCGCGTCCATCGCGCGCGCCCTCTCCCTCAACTATGCGTTTGTGACCGAGTTTGATGAGCTGGACTCGCCCCTGCGCGGCCCGTCCGACGCGGGCGGCGGCGCGCACGGCAACGCTATTCTCACCCGGCTCGATTTCCTGGCCCCGCCCCGCGCCGTGCCCCACCCGCCCGCCCTCGACTGGAACGCAGCCACCGTGGCGCATAAACTGGCGGCGCGCGAGCCGCGGCGCGGGGGGCGCGTCGCGCTCGCGGCGGACCTCGCGCTGCCGCGCGGTCGAGGAACGGCGGGCACACGCACCCTCACCGTCCTCTCGGCCCACCTGGAAGTCTTCTGCGGCGCCCTGCCCCGGCTGCGTCAGCTGGCGTCGCTCTTTGACGAGGTGAAGAGGGTGGACGGGGACGCGGCGGCGCGCGGCGCGCCCCCTCCTGCCGTCGCCCTCCTCGCGGACCTCAACACCATGGCCCACTCGATCGTGCGCCTCTCCCCCCACTACGCCCAAGGCAGCCGGTGGCGCACCCTGGGCTGGACCGAGGCCGCGTTTTTGGAGGCGGCGGTCGTCGCGCGCGCGCGGCCGCGCCTGCTCCGCCGCCTGGGCGCCGATCCCGACGACCCGACACTCCGCAATCCGGGCCTGGTCTGCCCGTTTCCCGTCGACACCGAGACGCTGGCCAACCCCGCGTTTGCGTGGCGCGGCGGCCGGTCGCTTGTCCGCGGCAAGCTCGACTGGGCGTTGCTCCGCGGCCTCGACGTGCTCTCCGCCACCACGTCCAACGATGATTACGGCGCGAGCGACCACCGGGCGCTGGTGGTCGACGTGCGCGTGTGAGGGGGAGGCGGCGACTTCTTCTCGGCTGGAGACCAGGCTCGGCGGCCGCGCGCGCGCGCCGCGCGGCACACCCGCGCGCCCCGCGCCGCCGCCGCCCTTCGAGCCCGGCGCGCGCCCGGCCCAGCGCGCGCGGCCGACGCGCCGCGCGCGCCGCGCCGCCGCCCATTCCCCGCGCCGCCCGACGATGGCCGACCCGTCCCACCCCCCCGGCGGCGGCACCTACGGCTCCGCCCCCGCCCTGGCCCCCCTCTCCCAACTCTCCGACCTGGCCGACCTGCCCGAGGACGGCCCGACGCCGCCCCTGCCGGCGGCCGGCGCGGGCCTCTCCCAAGACCTCGCCGTGCCCTCCCAGTTTGCGCCGTCCCAGTTTGGGGTGGCGTCGCAGGCATTTGGGGTGTGGCGGGAGGATGAGGGCCTGGCCGCTGGCGGCGCCCTCGCGCCGCAACCCCCCGCGCCGCCTCCTCCACCCCCGAGGCGGCAGCCGCCGCAGGCGCTTGCCCCTGCCGACAGCGGCGGCGCGGCCGCGGCCGCGGCAGTGGCCGCACTGGCGGCGCAGCGCCCCCCCGCCCCGCCCCCGGCGCTCCGCTCGCCCGCGCGCGGCCGCGCGCGGCGCGGCCCGATGGACGAGATGCGTCAACTGGTCCGCATCCTGGTCAAGCTCATCCCGCACTCGGCCCAGCACGTGGCGGTCGGGGACGATGGGGGGGGGAATCGGTTGGCGGAGGACCAGATTAAAGCCTACCTCGCCGCAACGCTCGGCGACGCGGCCCCCCGCCCCCAGTGGGGCCTGCCCGCCGGCTGGGCGCACTATCTGGCCACCCTATACGCGTGGGTGCTCGGCCGCCCGGTGACGCCCGCCGCCGCGGCGGGCACCGCGCGGCGCGACCCTGGGCGGTCGTGGGAGGCGGTGCCGTCGGAACTCGCCGCCCTGGGCCTGCACCCCCGCACGTGGCCCCTGCCGCTGACGGCGGCCGGCCTGGCGGCCGCGGCGGCGCACCCGGTCGACCAGGGCGAGGTGGCGGGGGGGGGCGCGTCGCCGCAGGGCAAACGGCGCCGCGGCGCGGGCGGCGCGGGCCCGTCCAGCGACGCCGCGCCGGCCCCGCCCGCTGCCGCCACCGCGCTCGACCTGGGCGACCTGGACGAGGCCGGCCTGTGGCGCGTGGCGGCCACCGCGCTGCAGCTCGCCGACGCGCGCGCGGGGTCGGCGCCGCCGGCCGCGCTGCCCGCGCTGCGCGCGCTGCGCGCGCACGTGGCGGCGACGGCGGCGAGGCTGGCGGCGGCAGACGCGGCGGTCGTGCTGGCGGCGCCCTACTCGCGGGCCGAGCGCGAGCGCTCGCCGCCGCGCGGCGGAGGCGACGGCCAACCGCAACCCACCGGCCCGGGCGCGCCGTCGCCGGGCGGCGGACGCCGGGCGCGCGGGTCGGCCGCGCACCGCGCGCCCAGCGACTGACGGGGGGCGGCGCGGCGGCGCGTGTTTTCTCCCCCCTCCCCTCGTGCGTTTGCCCCAGTGTGTTAAAACAAATCAATCAGGCTCCCCTCACGCGTCGCTCGGCAGCACGTCGAAAAAGATGAAGACGCCGCCGGCGTCGACCGCGCCGACCGTGGCGCCGCACGCGCCGCACACAAGGGCGGGCAGAGGGGGTTCATCGGCCGCCGCCGCTGCATCCTCCTCGCCCGCGCGCCGCTTGCCCAGGGCGGAGCCGGAGCGCACGGGGACGGGCGGCGCGGACGCGGCGGGCGCCACCCCGTCGGCAACATACACCGACCGGTACAGCCCGCGCCGCGCCGCGTGCGCCTGCGCGCGGGGGCACACCGGTGTGAAGCAGGCCGCACACGCCAGGCTGGCGCCGGGCGGCGCGCCGGGGGCCGGGGGGCGCCGCGCGTCGGCCCACGCGGCAGCGGCGGCGTCCGCCGCCGGGTCGTACAGGGGGTCGTCGAGCGGGGGAGCGTCGTCCCCGGCATCGCTGCCGCCCATGCCGGGGCGGCAGGGACAGTGAGAGCGGTGATGACGGCGCGCGCCCACTCCGCCATGGCGTCCGCGCCCGCCGCCAGCGAGTGGGACGCGCTCGAGTACCAGTATGGCTTTGGTGAGAGGAGTGTGGAGGGTGTGCCGCGCCCGGTGGGCGCCGCGGGCGCATGGGGCGCACCCCGTCGACGCGCCCCCCACCCCCCAGGCAACGAGTTTGCGTCCGAGGCGCTGCCCGGCGCGCTACCGGTCGGCCAAAACTCGCCCCAGGTAGGAGAGGAGGGAAGAGGGGGAGGCGACGCCGCTCGCGCTCGCCACCCGCGCGCCCACCGTCCTCTTCCCCAGGTCTGCCCCTACGGCCTCTACGCCGAGCAGGTGTCCGGCGCCCCGTTCACCGCGCCCCGCGCGTCCAACCGCCGCTCCTGGCTCTACCGCGTCCGCCCCTCGGTCACGCACGAGCCGTTCCACCCGCTCGACTTTGGCGCCGAAAACCTGTCGGCCGACCACCACAAGCACGTGCTGACGCCAAACCAGATCCGGTGGTGGGTGGGGGGAGGGGGGAGGGGGGGCGGGTGAGGCCGGGTGGGAACGCCGCCGACGCCGACACCCCCCCCTCCTCCCCAGGCGCCCGTTTGCCATCCCGACCGACCCCGTCGACTTTGTGCGCGGCCTGCACACCGTGTGCGGCGCGGGCAGCCCGGCGAGCAAGGAGGGGTACGGCATCCACATCTACGCCGCGTCGGTGTCGATGGTGGACACCTGCCTCGGCTCCGCCGACGGCGACATGCTGGTTGTGCCCCAGGCGGGGCGCCTGCACGTGACGACGGAACTGGGGCGGCTGGCGGTGGCGCCGGGCGAGGTGGCGGTGCTGCCGCGCGGGGTCCGCTTTTCGGTCGCGCTGCCAGACGGCGTCGGCCGAGGCTACGTCCTCGAGTCCTACGGCGCCCATTTCGAGCTCCCGGCCCTCGGCCCCATCGGCGCCAACGGCCTCGCGGCGCCGCGCGATTTCGCCCACCCGGTCGCCGCGTTTGAAGACCTGGCGACCGAGTTCACCGTCCTGCACAAATTCGGGGGCGCCCTCTTCGCCGCCAAGCAAGCGTTCTCCCCGTTCAACGTCGTCGCCTGGCACGGCTCGCACGCGCCGTACAAATACGATTTGGCGCGGTTCTGCCCCGTCGGCGCGGTCGCCTTCGACCACCCCGACCCGTCCATCTTCACCGTGCTCACCGCGCCCTCGACCGTGCCCGGCGTGGCGGCCGCGGATTTTGTGCTGTTCCCGCCGCGGTGGTCGGTGGCGGAGGGCACGTTCAGGCCGCCCTATTACCACCGCAACGCGGCGTCGGAGTTTATGGGGTTGATCCGCGGCTCCTACGACGCCAAGGTGGCGTCCGATTTCGCCCCGGGCGCCGCCTCCCTGCACCCGTGCATGACGCCGCACGGCCCGGACACGGGGTCGTTTGCGGCGGGGACCGCGGCGGAGACGCGCACGCCGACGCGCGTCGGCGACGGGAGCCTCGCGTTCATGTTTGAGACGGCGGCCACGCCGCGCGTCGCCCCAGGCGCCCTCGCCTCGCCGCACGTGGACCGGGACTACTACCGGTGCTGGGCGGGGCTGGAGAGCCATTTCGACCCCAAGCGGCGCGAGGGGGGAAAACTCGCGCCGACGGCGGGGGCGCGGGGCAAAACGGAGCGCGAGCTGGCGCCCGCGTGAGTAGGGGGGGCGTTGGGGACGAGGGACGCTGATGTAACACCGCGCGCAACAGCAGAAGAGAGGAGAAGGAGAAAGGAGAGAGAGCGGCAAGACCGCACGATCCGCCCGCCACACCCCCTCTGCCCGCGCCCCGCGGCCGCCACACCCCATCCACCCGCGCCCCGCGCCCGCGCACCAACCATGGGCCTCATCCTGGGCGCCCTGGCGGCCGCGTCGACGTCTATCGGCGGCGCGCTGGGCGTGCCGCCGCAGGCGGTGTCGTCCACGCTCGCGTGCGTTGGGGCGGGCGGCGGCTCGAGTTTCCCGCGCTCTGGGGTGGCGCGATTGGGGCGCGCCGCCCCGGCGCGCCTGCGCGGCGCGGCGCGCGCCCGCGGTTCAGATGCGCCGCCCTCCCGCCCACGCCCACCTCCCCCACCCAGCATCATCCTGATCGGCCTGGCCGCGCTCGCCGCGCCCAAGCTGGCGCGCCACCTGTCGGGAGGTAAGAGGGATTGGGTGGGGAGGGGACGCCGCGCGCGCCGCGCGCCGCGCGCCAACCCTAACCCCGCCACCACACCTCCGACCCCCAGGCAAGGCCCGCGTCAATGGCCGGGTCACTTTCTTGATCGTGGCGTATTCCATCTGCTCCTCCATGCTCTTGATTTTGAACAAGGTCGCGGTCACCTACCTCCCCGCCCCATCCTTCATCCTCCTCGCCCAGCTCGCCTCGTGCGCCCTCGCCGTGCGCGGCGCGGCGGCCGCGGGCGTGGTCGAGTGCGAGCCGCTGGAGGCGGGCAAGGCCAGAAAGTTCGCGCTCATCGTCGTCGGCTTCATCGGCACGCTCTTTGCCAACGTGACCGCCCTGCGCTACGTCCCGGTCGACACCATCATCTGCTTCCGGGCGTCCACCCCTCTGGTGATTGCGGTCATCGAGTATTTCTACTTGGGCCGCGAACTCCCGACGGCGCGCTCGTGGGCCGCGCTCGGCGGCGTCTTCGTCGGCGTCACCGCGTACGCCACCGCCGACGTCCACTTCACGCGTGTGGGCTACCTCTGGCTCGCCATTTGGTACGCGTTTGCGGTGGCGGAGATGGTGTGGGTCAAAAAGGTCGTCGACTCTGTCTCCATGTCGACGTGGTCGCGCTCCTTTTACCAAAACGCGCTCGCCGTCCCCCCGATGGCCCTCGTCGCGCTGGCCACGGGCGAGGCGGGGCTCGTGCTCGCCGGCGGGCACAGCACGTTTGCGTGGGCGGCCGTCGCGGCGTCGTGCGTCGCGGGCCTCGGCATGTCCTACTTCTCCTTTGCCCTGCGCGCCGTCATCTCGGCCACCTCCTTCTCCGTCATCGGCAACGTGTGCAAGGTGCTCACCATCTTGGTGAACGCCGCGATGTGGGACCAGCACGCAAACGGGGTCGGCACGCTCGCGCTCCTCGCGTGCCTCGCCGCGGGCGCCCTGTACGTGCAGCCCCCGCTGCGGGCGGACGCGCACAAGGTGAAAGGGGCGGCGTACGCGGGCGCAGTGGCGGACAAGGGGCAGGTGTGAGGGGGGAGGGTGAGCAGGCGCGCGCGGGGGGGTGATTCCCCTCTGCCGCGCCCGCAGCGCCGCGGTGCAACGCGTGTTCGGTCGCGGGAATGCGGCCGCGGTCGCACGCGCATCCTTCCGCCTCGCGCGCGGCGCCCCGTCTCTCTCCTCTCTCTCTCCTCACGCGCCGTCGCCCTTGGCCGCGGCGGCAACCGCGGCGGGCACCTCGCGGCCGAGCCCCCGCGTCATGACCTCCACGACGACCGCCCGCGGGTCGGCGCCGCCGTGCAGGACGCGGAAGATGCCGTCGATGATGGGCGCGTCGACGCCGACCTAATTGGGTTGGGGTTGGGGTTGGGGTTTTTAGGGTTCGGGTTTGAAGGTCGACCAAATCGGACCTAGTTCCCGCCCACCTTCTTCGCGAGCGCGGCCGCGGAGCGGGACGTTAGCACGCCCTCCGCGACCGCGGTCATGGACCTGGGAGAGGAGGAGGAGGCGTGTGGTGGCGTGAGCGAGTGTGGGCGTGGGGCGCCGCGCCGCCCCCCTCTCGCCTCCCTCTCTCACCCGACGACGTCCGCCACCTTCTCCCCACGCCCCACGCGCAACCCCACGGTGCGGTTGCGGGACAGGTCCCCGGTGCAGGTGAGCACGAGGTCGCCCATGCCCGCGAGGCCCGCCATTGTGAGCGGGTGCGCGCCGAGCGCGGCCGCGACGCGCGTCATCTCGCCCAGCCCGCGCGTGATGAGCGCGGCGCGCCCGTTGGCGCCAAAGCCGAGGCCGTCCGAGATGCCGCACGCGATGGCGAGCACGTTTTTTAGGGCGCCCCCCAACTCGACGCCCACGACGTCTGTCGTGCGGTAGCACCGAAACGTGGGGGTCGACAACGCCTCCTGCACCCCGCGCGCAACCGCTTCATCTTCCGCCGCAATTGTGACCACGGTCGGGGCGCCGGCGGCGACCTCGGCGGCAAAGGACGGGCCGGACAGGTACGCCAGCCTCGGCCGAACCGCTTCCGGCAGCACCCGGCTCAGGATGCCCGCCGGCGTCTCCAGCGTGTCGTTCAGGATGCCTTTGGTGCAGGAGACGAGGGTGGTGGACGCGGGGTCGACCAGGGGCGCGAGCGCCGCAGCGGTCGCCGCGAGAAACGGCGTCGGCACGACGAGCAGGACCACGCTCGCGCCGCGCACCGCCTCGCCCAAATCCGTCGTCGCCGACACGGCCGCGGGCAATTTAAACCCCTTTAAGAACGTGGTGTTCTCGCGGACGGCGGGGTCGTTGACCGACGCGGCGACCTCTGGTTCGCGCACGAAGAGCTTGACCGTGTGCCCCGCCCGCGCAGCGTGCAGGGCCAGGGCGGTGCCCCACGCGCCGCCGCCGACGACGCCGATGGTCGTGGGGGGGGGCATGGTTGGTCGCTGGGAAGAATGGTGGGGTCGGCGCTTGCCGCGCGCCGCTCCGCCGCGCATTTGCGCCCTTCCACGCATCAGGTGGCCACCGCCGCTCGCCCACTAGGGGTCTGCGACTGGCGCCGATATTCTCGGGCAGGGCCGGCCGCCGGCGGGCGCCGGGTGGCGCAGCGCGGGCGGGCGACGCGGCGCGTCTGCCCGCCCGGCGCGCCGCCCGGCGCGCGGGCGGCTCGGTGCTTCGACCTTTTACTTGGGGGCATCATGCGCGCGGTTTGGAAAGGGAGGCAAGGGGGTGGGGAGCCGGGAAAGAGGGTGGCGCGGGGTCGGCCGGTCGCACCTGGCGCCCTGGGCCCGGGGCGGCTGCCGGCGTGGGACTGAGCGGATGCTACAGTGACGAGGAGGCGCGGCGGGGGCGTGGTGTGGCGCCTCCCCCTCTCTCTAAGCGGCGACCACGCTCGCCGCACTGCCGAGCCGCACCGGCGCCCCCCACGCCGCCTTGAGCAAACCCTCCGGCCGCTCTCCTTGCACCACCTTGGGCCAAAACACGAGCTTGAGCACCAGGGAGAAGCGGGGGCCGCCGGGGCCGGCGGTGGCGACGATGCGGTGCGCGAGGTCTTGCTCGAGGAGAAACACGCGCCCCTTGACCGGTCGCACACACACGCCGACGCCGGCGCCGCCGTCGACCGCCAGTGTCTCCCCGTGCCGGTCCAGGGGCCAGTCCTGGAGGTAGACGACTGCGGAGACAAAAAGAGGGCGCCCAGGCGACCGGTTCCGCTCCAGCCCCACCGCCGCCGCCCACGGCCCGTCCGGGTCGGCGCACAGGGGATCCCCGTCAGCGTGCCAAGCGCCAGGGTCGGTGGGGAGGACGGCGTTGGCGACGAGGGGGGAGAGGCCGCCGTCGATCGCGGCCGACGGCATGTATGCGACATCGTACGTTTCCGCAAACAGTGACGCTATGCGAGACTCGAGGGCGAGGAGGGGCGGGGGCGGGGACGCGAGGAGGGCGTCGACGGCGGCCGCTGACAGCCCCCAGGTACCTTCATCGCCGACGCGGTCGACCGCCGCGCCCCGCTCCCACGAGCCGCCGGCCGGTGGTTCGGCGTCAGCGTCCGGCACGCCCATGGCCGCCAGCAACAAGCTCGCGTCGGCGGGCGGCAGCAGGCCGTCGACGACCGCGAGCGCGGTCGCGTCGCAGGACCCGTCGGGCCACGCGCCGCCCGCGTCGAGCGTCGCGGCCAGGGCCACGGTCGCCGGCGGGTCCAGGGGTGGCAGCGTCGGGTCGGCCGCCAGCGGGCGCGCCCGCAGGCCGTGCGCGGCCGCGTGCGCGGCGGCGACCGCGGCCACCGCGCGCGCGACGCTGCCGCCGCCGTGCCCCGCCACGCTGGCGCCCGTGACCACAGCGGGCAAGTCGGCGTCGGCCAGGGCGTCCAGCACGGCCTGGGGGTAGGCGGCGGCGGGGGACGGCGCGGCGGGGTCGCCGGTCGGGCGCACGAGGTAGACCGCGCGCGCGCCGACAGAGCCTCCCGCGTCGCCAGGGGCGTCCGGCACAATCAGCGACCCTCCTCCATAGTCCAGCGTCGCGCCCGCAACCTCGGCCGCGTCGATGACGGCAAAGCCGGCGGGCACGAGCGCGGCGCGCAGCGCGGCCAGCTCGGGAGGGGGGACGGCCGCCACCAGCAGCGGGCGCGCGTGCGTGCTGGTCAGGGTGCGGGCCGCGGCCCTGCAGAGGAGGGGGGCGCGGCGGGGAGGCGGTCGCCGCATGCCGACGCGTTCTGGCAGCGGCGCGGCACAGCCCAGACGCCCCGCTCCCCCGTCGGCCTGCTTGGCCGTCCAACCCGGGCCAAGTGCCCCCTGTCACAGTCGCACGCGACCGGCGCGTCCGCCGACCGCCCGCGCTGGCGCCGCGGCGGCGCCGCCGCCCCAAATTGGGGGCGGCCGACTCGCCCTTGGAAGGGCCTGCCACGCCCGAAGACGTGAGTCGAAGGTTGTTGCGTAAGTTTGGAGAGGAGAGCCAGGCGGCCAAACGCGCCAACCGCCGCCCCCCCTTTCCTCTCCAGCGCCCGCCCGGCTTCCCCGCGGCCTCGCCCCCTCCCAGCCCGCCCGACGCCGGCGTCTGCATCGTGGTGACGGGCACGCCCGCGGACGCGCGCGCGCCGGGCGCGACGCCGCCGTCGCCCGCGTGCGCGCCCGGGTTTCCGGTCGACGCGGCCGGGCGCCGCGTGCCGCTCGCGGGGTCGCCCTCGCTGGGGAGGCTGCTGGATTTCGACCCGGTGACGCCGCCCCCGCTGGCGGCCGCGCCCCGGCGGTCGCCGGCGTCGCCGTGGCGGCTCAGCCTGTGGGGTGCGGCGCGCACAGTCACGCCGCCCGACAGCGACTCCGACGCCCCTCCGCCTCCCGACTGGCCGCCTGGCTTGGTGCTAGCTGCCGCCCTGGTGGGCGCGGGCGGCCTGCTGCTGCTCGGCGCGGCGCTCGCACGCGCGCGCACGCACAACGCGCGCCTCACCCGCGCCCTCGCGTCCGCCACCCACGGCCGGGCGGCGGCCATGGCCGCCCTTGCCGCGCACTCGACGGCGGCGTGGGATGTGGCGGCCGCGGGGGTGGGCGGGTGACAGAAAGGAACGGTTGCCGTTTGGTCTCGATTTTGTTGTCCCTCCCTCCCCTCCCCGCCGTCGTCGCCCGCCCGCTCCTTGATGATTCGATTCGTTACAACATTGATCTTCGTTGGCGTGCAAAAATCCCGGTCGCGAGAGCAAGCTGCGCTCACCCCCCCCCCTCTCTTCTCTTTCTCTCTAAAAGCGCAGCCCCATCGAGTCCAGGTCCCAGCCGCCCACGTTGAGCCGGTTGAACGCCGCCTCCCCCACGAGCCAGGGGCCGCCAAACGAAAAGGCGAGCGCCCACGCGACGACCAGCGCCGCCGCGACCGCCGCCGCGCGCGCCGACGCGCGCGCGGTCGACGCCACGACCGGGTCGGTCGCGTCCCGGAAGAGCCACGCGTTGATGGCCCAGGACGCGGGGAGGCCGGCAAAGCCGGCGAGCCAGAGGCGGCGCGCGAGCGCGCGCGCCGCGGCGACCGGCATCGCGTCCCCGTCGCACGTGGGCACGCACGGCGGGTCGTCAGCGGGGAGGGGGTCGCCGGGCGTGGACATGGCGTCTCGGTGTGCCGCGCGGGCGCTGCATGGTCGGCCCCACTCCCCGCCGCCGGCCGTCGCGCCGCCGCTGCGCCGCGCCGCCATGATTTCCGCCGTCGCCTGGCTCCCCCGCGGCGTGGCGTCGTCTATGCCGCGCACGAGCGCGCCGAGCGCGGGCGAAATGGAGGAGGCCGTGCGAGCGGCCGCCGCAGGTGTGCGGCGAGGGGGCGGGGGCGGGGGCGGCGGCGCGGCCAGCCGCCTGGCGGCGAGAGTGACTCGCGCTCGAGCGCGCGGGCGGCGCATGCAGGCCGCCGACGCGGGGGGGGGGGGGGGGCGGCGCCCGCGGGGGGGGGGGCGCGGGGGGCGGGGGGCGCGGCCGAGGCCCGCACCCGCGCGCGGCGGCGCCGCGGCCCGGGCGGCCCCGCGGGCGCC
>Ga0315289_10001959_pt1 | contig 31932 bp, 25 predicted proteins | sample YL17G11_40_MG_FD_203452 | JGI IMG/M metagenome (GOLD analysis project Ga0315289, IMG submission 203452) | Sediment microbial communities from Yellowstone Lake, YNP, Wyoming, USA - YL17G11_40 | ecosystem: Environmental > Aquatic > Freshwater > Lake > Sediment | place: USA: Wyoming | collected... | reverse complement strand
GCCAGCGCGGACAGAATCACTGACCAGTTAGTCGGGAAACGGACAGAATCACGGAGCAGTTAGGCCCCGATTTGCGGACAGAATCACTGAGCAACTACAGGCGATCGGCTCAGGAGAGGCCGACCTTTCTTGGAAACCCGCTCTCCTTGCCGCTGGCCGACGACCTTGACAAGTCGATGGCCCTGGTGTACGTACACGAAGAGGCTGGCCGCCTGGCGTCCTTGACATAGCGTGAGCAGCGTGTCGGCAGCGGTCAGTGCCGACAACTGTGCGGGCGGCAAAGTGGTAATATTGGGTTGAGCGTTGCTGGGCGCCGTTCCCGGCGGGCTCGGCGGCGAGAGCGAGCCGCCCGGCGGGTCAAGAGTCCTTGCTGGCTAGATCGGCAGGGGAGGGTCTCTTGCGAGGGGTCTGGCTGCTTCTAGCGGACGTTATCCGGAGGCGGCACTTCTGGATACTGGCCGTTGCCGTTGTCGCCACGGCTGTCTTCGCCGTGGGCATCCCCCGCATCCAGTTCAAGACCGGCCAGGACACCATGGTGTCCTCCGGCTCTAAGATCTACCAGGACAACCTCCGCTACCAGCAGCAGTTCGGCGGCGACCCCATGCTGGTTCTCTTCGGGGGCGACGTACGCCAGCTCTTCTCCTCGCCCAACGTCGATACTCTTCGCCGCCTCGAAGCCGACCTCAGCAATCGCGAGGGCGTGGGGACGGTCATCAGTCCACTGACGACCGTCCAGCTCGCGGCCGACCAATTCCCCCTCCAGCAGGAGTTGGCCCTCTCGGTCCTGGCACGCCAGCAGGACCAGGCTGCCCGGGAGGCCCGTGAGGAGGCAGCCGCCCAGGGGCTCTCGCCGGAGGCCCAGGAGCAGGCTGCCCAGGAAGCGTCTGAGGCTGTGGCAGCGGGTTTCGCCCGCCAGCGGCAGGTAGATGCCCTCCGGCTGGCTGAGGTGGGGGACCTTAGCCTGGACAATCCCGCCTTCGTCGACTTCCTCATCTTTGATGGCGAGGGAGATGTACGTCCCGAGCTACAGGATGTCATCCCCGACCCGCAGCACGCCCTCATGGTGGTGCGCCTGGCTGGCAACATGAGCCTTGACGATGAGGCGGCGGTGGCTAGCGAGATCCTGGAAACGGTGAAGGCAGCCGAGTTTAAGGGGCTGGACGTCCTGCCCTCTGGTCCGCCCATCCTCGTCAAGGAGATCAGCGACAACATGCGGGACAGCATGGTTAGGATGGCTGTCCTGGCCACAGCTATCATGGCGGTGGTCCTGTTCTTCCTGTTCCCGGTGCGTTGGCGTCTACTCTCTCTGCCCGTGGTGCTCGTGGGCTGCGTATGGGCTTTCGGGCTGATGGGCTTCCTGGGTCTGCCCCTGACCATGGTCACCATCTCAGGCTTGCCCATCCTTATCGGGCTGGGGGTGGACTTCGCCATCCAGTTCCATACCCGCTTTGACGAGGAGAACCACCGACAGCCGAACGCCCTGGCCGCCCTGCGTGAGTCGCTGTCCCACATCGGGCCCGCCATAACCGTGGCTATGCTGGCGGCCACCCTGGGCTTCCTGGTGCTCCACATCTCGCGCGTACCCATGATCCGCGACTTCGGGTCGATGCTGGCAGTGGGGACGGTCATCATCTTCCTGGCCATCTTCTTCATCCTCAATGCCGTTCTGTTCCTGCGCGACCGCGGCCGGCGGGGAGGCGAAGCCGAGCAGTGGCTGGGTGCCCACTATCGGGTTGAGAGCGCGGTACAGACGTTGACGCGGAACACAGTGGGCCGTGTCCTGCCCATCGTGGTCGTGGGCCTCCTCATCGCTCTGGTGGGATTGCTGGTGGACTCTCGGATCCCCGTTCAGACGGATCCGGAGCGCTTCATTTCCCAGGACAGCCCGGTGCTCCAAGACCTGTACAGCATCCGGGATGTGATGGGCACCTCCAGCGAGCTGGCCTTCCTCGTCGAGGCCGAGGATGTCACCAGCGACGAGGTGCTGGCCTGGATGGCTGCTTTCCAGGAGCGTCTCCAGCGCGAGCACACGCAACTGCTGCGCTCCAACAGCCTCGCTGACCTCCTGATGGTGGGGGCCGACGGCACCGTACCTCACGCTGGGCTCAGGGAGCGCGTCCTGGCCACGACGCCCCTGGACATCCGGCGCTCCTTGATGAGCGAGGACCGCACACGGGCCAGTATCATCTTCAGCATCAGCGACAAGGTCACACTCCAGGAGCGGAAAGCGCTCATCGACTCCATCAAGGCCGACCTCCGCCTACCGCCGGGCGTGTCGGCGACGCCGGCGGGGCTGTCGGTGGTGGGTGTGGAGGCCGTTGACGCTCTCTCCGCGAACCGTGATCTGATGGTCTACGCGGCCATGGGCGCTATCGTGTTGGGGCTGTTCTTCATCTACCGCCACCCCATCAAGGCGGTGGCACCAATGGTGCCCATCGTGCTGGCTCTGGGCAGTTCATCGGTGTTGCTCTACTTCCTGGGTATCGAGCTCAGCCCGCTGACGGCTGTGTCGGGGCCGCTCATCATTGCCATGGGGACGGAGTTCACACTGCTGCTGATGTCCCGCTACTTCGAGGAGCGGGAGAGCGGCGCCTCACCACGAGAGGCCATGCAGACGGCGACGCTCCGTATCGGCCGGGCCATCACCGCCTCGGGGCTAACGGTCATGGGCGGCTTCGCCGTACTGGCCTTCTCTGACTTCCCCCTGTTAGTCGACTTCGGCAAGGTGACGGCCCTGGACATGGGACTTGCGGTCTTGAGCACACTTGTGGTGCTGCCACCCCTCCTCATCTGGCTCGACGAGGGCGTCGGGCTGCTGCCGGTGGAGGAAGGGCTGCGGGCCGCGCAGGAATAGTGGGCAGGCCTGCCGCAGGAGCTCGAAGCCCGCGACGCCGCTCGCGGGCTTTCGTTTGGCGTCTCCGGCCGCCCCAGGAGGGGCGGCCTCTAGCGCGACCGCGGTCCCTTGCGATTGCACCGGGCGCAGATGCCGAAGATTGCGGAGTGCTCTAGGTCCGCTCGGAAGCCGTGGGCCTCGAGCAGCCGGTCGGCCAGGGGCTTTAGGAATGAGTCGTCCAAGGCGGCCGTCTTCCCGCACCGTCGGCAGACCAGGTGGTGGTGCCTGCCGCGCTCGCTCAGCTCGTACTCGACGACTCCCTCACCGAGGTTCGTCTCTGTGACGAGGCGCAACTTCTTCAGGAGCTGGAGAGTCCGGTACACGGTGGATATGTCCACGAACGGGTACTGCTCCTTCACCCTCTCGTGGATGGCCTCCGCTGTAGTGTGACCCTCGCTCTGGTGCATGGCGGCCAGGATCATCATCCGCTGCGGGGTGAGGCGGTAGCCCACCTCACGCAGCGCTGCTGCCATGTCTGAGTAGGTAGCCACTGGTTCTCTACCCCCGTGCGATGGTTAGGGCGCTATGACGCATTTGCTCGCTTGGTCCGCCAGCAGCCCTGGCGAGAGCCGCCGGTCTGTGTCCGGCCGGGGGGAGATGCTTCCCACCAGTCCTAGCGCAGCACCAGCGGCGCCTACGGCGCCTCCAGGCCATGTTCCTCCAGGAGACGCACGTCCCGCAAGATCTCCGAGGTAAGTCCGTCGGCGACTACCAGCCCCGCGTTGAGGATCACCGTGCGCGGCAAGAGGTCGCGGACCAAATGCATGTCGTGGGTGGCCACCAGCATGGCCTGTGGCAACTGATGCAGGAGGCGGATGAGGGCACGCCGCGACCGCGGGTCGAGGCCGGACGAGGGCTCGTCCAGGGCCAGCACGGCCGGCTCCATGGCCAGCACGGTGGCGATGGACACGCGCTTCCGCTCGCCCAGACTGAGGCGGTGGGGCATCCGCGAACCGTACTCCTGCATGTGGACCGCAGCCAGGGCCTCCTGAGAGCGACGGCGCACCTCTGGCTCCTCCAGGCCCATGTGGAGGGGCCCAAAAGCCACGTCCTCGACGACGGTGGGTGAGAAGAGCTGGTCGTCCGGGTTCTGGAAGACCAGGCCCACCAGGGCGCGGATACGGCCCAGGCTCTGCGGCTTCACGGGCAGGCCGGCAATCCGTACTTCCCCCTCGCCGCCGCGCAGGATGCCGTTGAGGTGGAGCAGGAGGGTGGACTTGCCCGCGCCGTTGGGCCCCACTAGGGCCACCTTCTCCCCAGGCGCCAGGACAAGGTCCACTCCCCGCAGGGCTGGGAAGCCCCCTGGGTAGCTGTATCGCAGGCCGCGAACCTCGACGGCGGCGGCCACGGCCGTCTCTGCCTTAGCTTCCAGATAGTCGAGCATACGTCTCCAGGGCGGCCAAGAGCCCCAATACTACCGCCAGTGCCGCGTAGTCCGCCCGTTGCAGCGAGGTCGTGCTCAGGGACCTCAGCTCGCCGTCGTAGCCGCGCGAGCGCATGGCGTCGTAGATGCGTTCGGCCCGTTCGTAGCTACGAAGGAAGAGGGAGCCGACCATGTTCCCCAGGACGTGGGCGCGCCACCCGATGCTGCCGCCGCTGCGCCCGCTGACGCACGCACTGCGGCATTCGCGGGCCCTCATGAGCCGCTGCGCTTCCTCGCCAATGACGAAGATGTAGCGGTACATGAAGGAGACGGTGGCCACGATGATCCGAGGGGCATGAAGGCCCCGCAGGGCCCGTATCAGGTCCGTGGCCGGCGTCGTGGCCGTCAGGACCACCGCCGCGCTCACCGAGAGCCACGACTTGAGGAGGATCGTCAGGACGGCCTCCAGGCCGGCGCTGGTTGCCGTCCAGCGCCAGGCGAGGACAGGGATGGTGAAGACCTCATCGCCCTCCCGAGTGAAGAGGAGGGGGACGGCGGCGAGCACGAAGGGCAGAGCCAGGGCGGAGCGCCGGAGCACGAGGAGGGGCGAGAGTCGGCCCAGGGCCACGCCCGCCGCCAGAAGGACGGCCAGGCCACCTAGGACCTCCCAGCGGCCTGTCGGCGTCAGCGTGGCGGCAAAGATGAAGGCCACGGCCGCCAGAAGCTTTGCCCTGGCCTCCAGGCGGTGCAGGAGACTGCTGCCCTCCTGGAAACGCTCCTCCAGCGCGAGGAAGGACATGGGCTAGGCCTCCTTCTGACCGGCCATCCCTCCGCCGGAGGCCGGTGGCGCTGGCCCGCCCCATTTCGTCGCCCGGGCGGCCGCGCGCCTCGACCAGGCCGTGAACCCGAGGCCCAGGACAAGGACGAAGGTCGCCACCACCAGCACGCCTACCATGCCGGCGAGGATGGTGGCCACGCTTTCGTTGTCTATCCAGGGGAAAGCGTAGTCGGCGATGACCTCGAAGGGGGCGTCTTTGCCCTTGTCGATGAACGCCTCGTCTTCGGCCACATGCTCCAGGCCGTCCGGCTCGGGGGAAGCCAGCGGGCTGAAGAGGGCTACCACCAGGGCGAGCCCCACGCCTGTCAGCAGCAGGACGGCGTATCCTTTCTTGGTCAACTGAGGCCTCCTTGCGGCGCCGTGCGCTGCGGCTCCTCGATGAGGTCCGGCCGCGTGGAGAGGACGAAGGCCACGGCCGCCGCCGTGATCAGACCCTCGCCGATGCCGATGAGGGCGTGGACGCCCATCATGGCCGGTAGGACGACGTGAAGGGGTGAGGTGCCTGAGACGGCCAGCTCCATGGACGTGGCGAAGGCCGCCAGCATGACCGTGAGCCAGCCGGCGACGAAGGCCCCCGCCGGCCGGACCCAGCCCCTCTGACCATTAGCGAAGAAGGCAGCCAGGTTATAGACGCCGTAGCCCACGAGGGCCGTGATCACGCCCATGTTGAAAACGTTGAAGCCCAGGGCTGCCAGGCCGCCGTCCTGGAACATCAGCGCCTGGATGCCCACCACCGACGTCATGACGATGATAGCGGCCCAGGGTCCCACGAGGATGGCTACCAGGGTCCCTCCCAGCAGGTGGCCGGAGGTGCCGCCGGCGACAGGGAAGTTCATCATCTGGGCGGCGAAGATGAAGGCTGCCAGCACTCCCATCAGAGGCACAGATTTCTCACTCAGGGAGCGGTTGGTTCTCCACACCGCCAGGGCAACGAACACCGCCGCCAGGCCGTAGCCTACGCCGGCTACGGGGCCGCTTAGGAAGCCATCGGGGATGTGGAGAGGCGCGGGCTCCGGGAATGCCGCCGCAGGAAGGCTAATGTAGGCCATTGTCCTCTCCTTCCAAGGTCTGTGTGCGCCCGCAGAAGGGGGCTATTGCAAACAGTTGCTAGAACATCCTACTGCGGTAACCGGCGCGCGTCAATTGCCACCGGTGGCCGTTTCTGCCCATTCTCGGACTCGAAAGGCGGGTTCGCCGTGTCTCCGCCGAGAACAAGGAGGGGGCCCGGCAGCGCGATGCGCGGCCACGGCTCCATCAAAACCTGGTCCCCGGGATCAAGAGACCCCAAGGCAAGAGCGGTGGTCTCTGAGGCAGGGATTCATCCTCTCCGGCACGCGGTCGGTCACCCGGCCCCGGAGGTTCACCATTGGCTGGCCCCGACCGCATCAGCCCACACCGAGGGCGGCGAGTCAACATAGACGGGGTCGGCGGAAGGAATCAGCGCATGGGCATGCCAGGCGCAGTGACCAGGCCTAGCGGCCGCCCCTAAGACGGGGATCGAGCACATCCCGCAGAGCGTCGCCCAGCATGTTGAAGCCGTAGACGGACAGCGCGATGGCCAGTCCCGGCCAGACCGCGATCCAGGGGTGTGCCCTCATGAACAGGATCCCCTTGTTGCTCAGCATCTGCCCCCAGGATGGGAAGGGCGGAGGAACGCCCCATCCCAGGAAGCTGATGGACGACTCAGCTAGGATGGCGGCGCCAAGCTGAACCGTGGCCAGGATTATGATGACGGCGAACACATTGGGGAGTACGTGCTGTGCCAGGATCCTCGCATCGCTGGCGCCGATGCACCGCGCTGCTTCGACATACTGGTTGTTCTTCACAGATATGGCAGCGCCCCGGATCACTCGAGAGGAGCCCGCCGCCATGATGATGCCCAAGACAATGATGATAGCCGAGACTCTGTGCCAAAAAACGCCGCCGCGGGAGAAGGTGGAGACGATCGTGATAAGGAGCACCAGGGCAGGGAAGGACATCCAGATGTCCACCAGCCGCTGGAACAGAGTGTCGAACCGGCCACCGTAGTAGCCGGAAATGACGCCCATGAAGGTCGCAACGACAGCCGAGATGGCCACCGCCGAGAAGCCGATGACTACTGACACCCGCGCTCCGTAGACCACACGGCTGAGCATGTCCCGCCCCAGGTCATCGGTACCGAAGGGGTGTCTGAGCGAGGGACCCTGCATCGCTTCGCCCCACGATTGGTCGTCGTACCAGTAGGGGGCTATCCACGGTGCGGAGATCGCCACTACGATCATAACCACTACGATGACCCCGCCCATCGCTCCCAAGGGCTTCCTGCGCGCAAACCACCACAAGGCGGCAAGCACCCCGGCCAAGGGCTTCCGTGCGGGGCGGAGCGCCAGATACTCCCCGACCTCTGTCTGGCCAACAGACGCCACAGGCAACCTCTCCTAGCAGATCGCGCTATCCATACCGAATCCGCGGGTCAAGATAGGCGTAGGTCACGTCCACGGCCAGGTTTGTCAGGACTATCACCAGAGCGATGATCAGGTTCAACGCCTGCACTACCGGGTAGTCCAGCGCGTTGATGGAGAACAAGAGATAGCGTCCGATGCCGGGAATGCCGAAGATGCTCTCCAGTATGACGGCGCCTGCCACCACGACCGGTATCTGGAGGCCGACTATGGTCACCACAGGGATGAAGGCGTTCTTGATGGCGTGCCTGGTCACCACGGTGCGCTCCCGCAGGCCCTTCGACCAGGCGGTGCGCACGTAGTCCTGCCGCAGCACCTCCAGCATCTGGGCCCTGGTCATGCGCATCACCGTGCCTGACAGCGCCATGCCCATAATGGCAGCCGGTATGATGAGCGTGTACAGGTTCTCCAGGGGGTCCACCCACAGGTCCTTGTACATTAGGGGTGGTGCCCACCCCCACCACTTGTTCGGCAGCACGATCACCAGAGTTCCCATCCAGAAGGAGGGGATAGAAAGGAAGGCTATGGCGCCGCTGCGGGCGACATAGTCGAGAGCGGTATCCTGCCGTATGGCTGCGAGGACTCCTATGGGTAGTGAGACACAGAGGGAGAGGAGCAGCGCGAGCAGCCCCAGCTCCGCTGTGACGGGGAAACGGTTCTTCAGCTCGGTCCTTACGGCAACCTTGGTTTGAAGCGAGGTCCCGAGGTCGCCCCTGAGGGTCTTTGACATCCAGACGAAGTACTGCTGGAGCATGGGCCTGTCCAGGCCCAGTTCCTCTCTGAGCTCCTGCCGCTGCTCCTCGGTCAGGAAGGCAGTCTCGCCGGAGATCTGCTGGACGACATCGCCCGGCATCAGACGGATCAACAGGAAGACGAGGATGGTCACCCCGATGATGGTCGGCACAACCAGCAGTAGCCGCCGAAGGATGTACTTGCCCAAGGTGCTCTCCGTCACAAGGCGGAAGCAGCCGCCTGGAGGCAGCTACCCCGCCCGACTATGCATTCGTGAGTCATCCGACCGTGGCGGGGCACTGCCTACGGGTTCTGGTGCTCCGGATCCAGCCACCCCCACATGGATGTCTCGGTACCCAAGCCGTAGCCGCCCGAAGGGCCCGTCGAGTTCATTGTGGGGCTCCCATACGGGTGGCCAAGGGCGTAGTCGATTGCGTTGATGCCGGGCACGTAGTACATCTGGTCCGAGATGTACCTCTGGATGTCCAAGAGCTTCGTGCGTAGCACCTCGACGTCCGGCTCGGGAGTCGCCTCCTCGATGTCCGCGATGAGCTGGTCGTCGCGCACCTTGGACATGTTGCGGCCGCCGCCCTCGCCGAAGGGCAGGAAGCTGTTGGAGAGGTAGGCGAGGGCATCGGTGAAATTCGACAGCAGACCCCAGGCCATGCCGTCGAACTTGCCCTTCGAATAGGTCTCCGGCATGTACTGCCCGATATAGTCCTCGGGGACCAAGGTCACGTTGATCCCTATCTCCCTCATGAGATTAGGCAGGGCCTCAGCCACTACCGGGTAGTAGGGGATGATATTGGTGTAGATGGTGCTGCTGAAGTGGAGGCGGGTATCGAAGCCGTCGGCGTATCCGGCAGCCTCCATCAGCTTCTTGGCCTCGGCCACGTCGTACTTGTACCACTTCGCCGGCTCGCCCATCTCAGGGCTCTTTGGGTCCAGCCACCACTGTTTCCCCAATCCGGCGGGGACGATGTTGCACCACTCACCGCCCTCATCATCGATAGGTGCTCTGACCAGGGCCAGCAGTCCATCGCGGTCAACGGCCATGGAGACAGCACGGCGCACCCGCACGTCGTTGAAGGGCCCCTCATCCTTGACGAAGCTGGAGTCCTGGAAGTAGATGAAGCTGGTGAGGTTGCGCAGCATGCGGTTTATTCTGGCATCGGGGACAGAATCCAGCACTTCGGACACGAGCCTGGGCTGGCACGTGATCCCATATATCTTCTTGGCGATGAACTGGCTGATCACTGCGTTGGGGTCTGGAATGACGATGAGGCGCAGAACGTCGATGTACGGAACCCGGTTTCCATACTGGTCGTGCTCGAAGTAGTCGGGGTTCTTCAGGAACTCGAAGTCAACGGACCGGTTGTAGTGTCCAAGCATGAAGGGGCCTGACCCCACTGCGCGCTTCTCCGCATCGCCGTCGGCCTCTATCAGCTCGGGCGGGAGTATCCAGAGATCCTGGTAGGAAGCGATCCTCGTCAGGAAGAGGGCGAATGGATGCTTCAGCTTGAACGTTACCGTCAGGTCATCGGGCCCGGCCGTGACGCTGTCCACCATCGCCATGTCGACTGCCTGGGGCGACAGCTCCTGATAGCGGTTGTAGGAGAAGACCACGTCCTCGGCAGTCACCTGCCGGCCGAAGGTAGGGTCGACGTTGTGCCACTTGGCCTCCGGGTTCAGGGTGAAGATGTAGGTCTGGGGATCAGGGTTCTCCACCTTCTGGGCCAGCTCAGGTACCGCCTCGTACCAGCGCTCTTCGGGCAGCTCGCCGTAGGTGGAGGCGTAGCGCATCAGGCGGCTGTAGATCCAGGATGCAAACACATGGGTGAGGAAAGCGATCGGCCTGTGCGGGTCCATGTTGTACAGGTCGGCCATGGTCCCCACATAGGTGCCGCCCGGAGTTGGCTTCAGCTCGTCGGAAACGGGGCTAGCGGTCGCTTCGCCAACCACTCCCTCCTCTTCTTCTCCTCCCCCGCAGGCGATAGCCGCGGTCGCTAGACCCGCGCCCCCGAGAGCGGCGGCCTGCAAAGCCCTCCGACGGGATATGCGCCTGGTGTGGAAACGGTGCCAGTAGCCATTGCTGTCAGCCATTAGGTCACCTCCTACCCGCGTCTTGCTGGCTCGAAACTGACTCGGATGCCCTCGCCCTGACCCGAGTCCTTCACTCTGATACCCACCTCCCCCGTAGCGACGCACCAAAGGCCTCAAGGGGGCCGAGGCGAGCCCATAGTACACCGGGGCACCATCCGTATCAAGCCAACGAGGGTCAAAAGGTCCAACCGACGCGTGGAGACCGTCCTCTCGCCCCGGTGTCACGAGCTGACACCGCTCGACCTTGCACGAACCGCCAGGTACTGCATCTACCTTGCTGAATCCACATCCGAAGGTGCGGCGCCTGCAATTCCTTGACCCTCTCTCTGGCGCCGATGTACGATGGCTTGCGAGTATGACAGGAGGTACTGCCTCTGGTAGGCCTCTTTCGCCACACCCCGAAGACCGAGCAGAAAACCGAGGAAGCCCTCGAGCGGACCCGCCGCTCCTGGTTCAGCCGCGTCACTCGCCTCCTCGACCGTCCTTCCTTCGACGAGGAGCTCTGGCTGGAGCTGGAGGAGGTGCTCATCGGCGCCGACACTGGCGTGGCCACCGCCCAGAAGGTGTTGAACCGCCTACGGGAGCGCGTGGCATCGGAGCGCCTGCGAGAGCCGGCCGCCGTCCAAGCTGCTCTCCGTGAGGAGCTGGTCGCCATCCTGGGGGCCAGTGAGCCCCTGGGTCGCCTCTGGCGCAACGGCGACGCCGAACCACCCCCTCGACCGGCCATCATCCTGGTGGTGGGCGTCAACGGCACCGGCAAGACCACCACCATCGCCAAGCTGGCTCACGCCTATCGCGCTGACGGCGGCCGGGTTGTGCTGGCCGCCGCCGATACCTTCCGTGCCGCCGGCATCGACCAGGTTCGCCTGTGGGGAGAGCAAGTAGGGGCTGAGGTCATCGCCCACCGGCCGGGCGCAGACCCGGGCGCAGTGGTCTTCGATGCCCTGGCGGCCGCCCAGAGTCGCGGCGCCGACGCCGTCATCATCGATACCGCGGGCCGCCTTCACACCAAGACCAACCTGATGGAAGAGCTACGCAAGATCCGCCGCATCATCCAGCGCCACGACCCGGCGGGCCCCCACGAGGTGCTTCTGGTGCTAGACGCCACCACTGGCCAGAACGCCCTTGCTCAGGCCCAGGCCTTTTCGGAGGCGGTGGAGGTCACGGCGATCTGCCTGACCAAGCTGGACGGGACCTCCAAGGGAGGCATTGTCTTCGCCATATGCGACCAGTTGGGGCTGCCGGTGCGCTTCGTGGGTACCGGCGAGCGGGCCGAAGACCTGAGCCCCTTCTCGCCCGAGGACTTCGTTGCAGCCCTCTTCGCCTGAGTTTCTGCTGCTACGTCTCCTGCCGGCAGTGCAACCTGCCCGCCGGGGGCTACGTACTCTTAGGATGAACGTCAGCGCGACCCACCATTCGCCGCGATGACTCAGGCGCTTTCCTGGTGGTTCATCATTCAGCTCGTGGGGCTGGTGGCCTTCCCCCTTGCCTACGGCTTCTTCCGCCGTCTGCCCGACCGGGGCTGGGCCTTCAGCAAGCCCTTCGGGGTCCTCTTTCTAGCCTATCTCTTCTGGATCCTCAACAGCGCTCACGTCCTGCCCAACAACCAGCGAGGCGTAGCCTGGGCTCTCTTCCTGCTAGCCCTGCCCGCTTTCTACGTCCTCTGGCGCCGCCGCGAGGAGGTGTGGCGCTTCTTTCAGGAAGGCTGGCGATACGTTCTGCTGGTGGAGGTCCTGTTCACGCTGGTCTTCGCCGTGGGCGGCTACCTGCGTTCCTACGTGCCGGACATCACGGGCACCGAGAAGCCCATGGACTTCGCCTTCATCAACGCCATCAGCCGGGCCGAGAACTTCCCACCTGCGGACCCCTGGCTGTCGGGCCACTCCATCAGCTACTACTACTTCGGGCACCTGATGGTGGCGACCCTGGGCAAGCTGTCGGCGGTGCCCACCAGCTTCGCCTTCAACCTGGGGCTGATGACGATAGCGGCGCTGGCCGCCATCGCTGCCTTTGGCGTCGCCTACAACCTCGTGGCGGCCCGGCAGGCGTCCCGGCCAACTGGGCGGACAGCCGGCGGCAGCCCATCGCCGCCGCCGGAGGCGGACGCGGCTCAGGCGGACAAGAAGGAGCCGCCGGCTAGCACACTCGACCTGCTCCTGCGCACGCCCTCCCTCTATGGAGTGGCTGCCGCTGCCCTGGTGGCCGTATTCGCCAACCTGGAGGGCGTCCTCGAGATGCTGGCGGCCCACGGCATCGGCGGCAGTGGCTTCTACAACTGGATCGGCATCGCGAACCTGACCGCTGGCAAGACCAGCAGCCAGTGGTACCCCACTGAGCACTGGTTCTGGTGGCGGGCCACCCGCATCATCGGCCCGCCGGAGACCATCGCTGAGTTCCCCTTCTTCAGCTTCCTGCTTGGCGATATGCATCCCCATGTCATGTCAATACCCTTCGTGCTGATGACGGTGGGGGCGGCCTTCCTCCTCCTTAGCCAGGACGAGCGCCTGGATGCCGCCTTCTGGGTGCGACACCCGTTCATGCTGCTTGCGACGGGCGTGATGGTAGGTGGTCTTCTCTTCCTCAACACCTGGGACATGCCTACCTTCGCCTTCGTGGTAGTGGCGTTCGCCTTCCTGCGCAACCGTCTGGCGCTGGCCAGGTGGGACTGGCGCCCTCTGGCTATGGGGACCCTCGGCTTCGCCCTGCCTCTGCTCGTGGTGGCGGTGGCCGCCTACATCCCCTTCTACGGCAACTTCAGCAGCCAGGCGGCGGGATTCGAGCCCGTGATGGACACCTACACCCGCCCCTTGCACGCTCTCCTGATCTGGGGGCCCCTGGCTGTCCTGCTAGTGCCGCTCGTGTGGCAGCGGCTGGCGGCGCCTGAAGAAGGCCCGACCGTGCGGGGTCGCCACCTCTGGCTGGCCCTGGCGCCGGGGGTCTTGGTGCTGCTCGTGTGGGCCGTCTGGGTGCTGTGGCTACGCGGCATGGGGGGCCTGGGAGAGCAGATCGCCGACCGGCGCGGCGGCTGGCTTACGGCGGCGGTGCTAGTCGGGCTCCTGGCGGTCGTCCTCCTGGCCCTCTGGCGTGAGGTCGAGACGCAACGGGCGGACAAGCGAGAGGGACTGCCGGTGCTCTTTGCGCTGGGGGCGGCCGCCGTGGCCGTGCTCCTGGTGTTGGGTGCCGAGTTCTTCTACGTCAGGGACACCTTCGGCAACCGCATGAACACCGTCTTCAAGCTCTACTACCAGGCCTGGCTGCTGCTGGCGGCCGCCGGCGGTTTGGCGCTCTACCAGGTGGCCTTGGCGTCCTGGCGCGAGAGCTGGGGCCCGCGGCCATGGCGTATCGCGTGGGCGGGTGCCATAGGCCTTGTCCTGGTGGCGGCCCTGGTCTATCCTGTGGCCGCCACGTTCAATCGGACGGACGGGTTCGAGGGGCCTCGGAGCCTGGACGGGCTGGCCTTCGCCCGCGGCGGTCCGGACTTCGGGGCGATCGACTGGCTAGAGGAGCACGTGGACGGTATGGCGGTGGTAGCCGAGGCGGTGGGAGGCTCCTATGGGCCTGCGGGCCGGGTGTCGGCCTGGACGGGCCTGACCACGCCGATCGGCTGGCCCGGCCACGAAAGCCAGTGGCGCTGCAAGCCGGGCAGACGCTGCCCGGTGCTGGAGGACGAGGACCGGTTCGGGGATATGGAGCGCCTGTACCGCACCACCGACGAGGAGGAGGCGCGGGTGATCCTCGACAAGTACGGGATAGATTTCGTGTTCGTCGGCTCCCTTGAGAGAGACAACTACCCCAAGGAAGGGCTGGCGAAGTTCGAGCGCATGTTGCCGGTCGCCTACCAGGATGCCAACGCTACGATCTACCGGGCCGCCAGCGCTCGCGAGATGAGGGGCGGGTCATGACGCGGCCAGACGCAGACGCGCGTCGCCGCCGCCCCCAGACAGGGGCCCGTCCGGGCCCGTCTGGGCGGGACCGAAAGCGGCCCCGGCGTGCCGCTTCCATGCCTCGGAAGGGCAAGCCCGTCGAGGGTGAACTGGCTGCTGCTCTCCGGGAGCGGAGGGAGCAGGCGGCTCGCTTCCTGGTGCGGCTGGGCGCGAGCCTGCCCGGGCGCTGGGAGCTGCTGGCCTGGGGGGTCATCCTGTCGCTGGCCCTGGCTCTGCGTCTGTGGGATCTGGGGGGCCGCGCCCTGCACCACGACGAGAGCCTGCACGCCACCTATAGCTGGTATCTCTTCGACGGCGGTGGTTACCACCACGACCCCATGATGCACGGGCCCTTCCAGTTCCACGCCGGGGCCCTGGCCTATGTGCTTTTCGGACCCAGCGACTTCGTGGCGCGGGTGCCGGCGGCCCTTCTGGGGACGGGCATCGTCGCCCTGGTGTACCTCTTGCGGGGCTACCTGGGGCGCTTGGGCGCCCTCGCCGCTGCCCTTTTCATCACGCTCTCGCCCACGCTGCTCTACTTCAGCCGCTTCGCCCGGGAGGACATCTACACCGCCTTCTGGACCCTGGGCATCGTGGTCTGCATCTGGCGCTACCTGGCCGAAAGGCGGAACCTCTGGCTCTACCTTGGGGCGGCTTTCATGGCCTTCAGCTTCGCCACCAAGGAGACCACCTACATGACGGTGGCCATCTTCCTTACCTTCCTGGAGGTGTTGGTGGCCCTGGATCTCCTGGGCCAGGCGCGCCGGCAGCGGGAGATGGACCGGCTGGAGGCGGGCTCCACCCTCGTCTGGCTGCTGGTCTTCGGCTGGCTGCTGGTCATCCTCTGGCCGGTCCTGACGCCGGTGCGACGGCGCTGGGGCCTGGACGAGCTGCCCGCGGCCGGCGTTCCGCTGCTGGTCATGGGCACCCTGGCGGCGCCCCAGTATGCGGGCACGTTGCAGCTCATAGGCGATGAGGTGCCGCTGCTTCCCGGCAACTCGGGCTACGGGGTCGCGACCGAGGAGGGGCTGCGCAACGGCAGCGTCACCGTACTCCTCCTCCTGAGCCTGTACGTCGGCCTGCTCTGGAACCCCAGGGTATGGCTCATCTGTGCCGCTGCCTTCTACGGCGTCTACGTACTCCTGTTCACCACCTTCTTCACCAATCCGGCTGGCTTCTGGTCGGGCATTTGGGGCTCCACCGACTACTGGATCGAGCAGCAGTCGGTGCGCCGGGGCGACCAGCCGGCTTTCTATTACTTCATGCTCCTGCCGGTGTACGAGTTTCTGACCTTGCTGCTGGCCGCAGGTGGGGCTGTCTGGCTCGCCTTCCGGCGGAATGCCTTCACCCTTTTTCTCGTCTTCTGGATCGCGGCCAGCCTGCTGGCCTTCACCATGGCGGCTGAGAAGATGCCCTGGCTGACCGTGTACATGGCCCTGCCCATCGCGCTCCTGGCTGGGCAAACGGTGAACGAGCTCTACAGCCGGATGAGTCTGCCCCGCGAGATACAGTTGCCGGAGGCGGTGCGGATGGCGGTGCCCTCGGTGAGTTCGAGGCTCGTGCTGGCCCTGGGGCCGGCCGCCGCCGCCCTGGCCGTCATCATCCTCATCGTCCTCTCGGCGTCCATCGCGGCGGTGGTGCTGGCGGTGCTCCTGGCGCTGGTGGCAGCGGCCGCTGTAGCCGTCGCCGGGCAGGCCGGTCGGCGCGCCCTGGTGCAGGCGGGGACGGCCACGGTGGCCGCGGGGCTGCTAGTCTTCTCCATCCGCACGGCCGGCGTCGCCAGCTTCGAGCACGGGGACATACCGGTGGAGCTCCTGGTTTACACTCAGACCTCGCCGGACGTGCCGCGACTCAGGGACGCAATCGAGGAGGTGGCCGAGGCCTCAGGCCTGGGGCGCGACGTGCCCATTGTTGTGGACAATGAGCTGACCTGGCCCTGGGTCTGGTACCTGCGCGACTACCGCAACAAGAGCTACCCGTCGTCCTTTGAAGAGCCGCTGCCTGACGGTGCCATACTGCTCATCAGCAAGTCGAATGTACCGAGCCTGGACCTGGACCCGGCGCTGTATGACAGCGGCGAGCCCTTCCGCCTGCGCTGGTGGTTCCCCGAGGACTACAGGGTTCTCACCCGCGACAACTTCCGCGAGGTGCTGTTCAACCCCAGCACCTGGGACACCTGGCGCGACTACTTCGTTGACCGGACGCCGCCAGCACCCCTCGGCTCTCTGGATGCCGTGGCCTACTTTCCCAAGAGCCTCACCGCTGCCGTGGGCGGCCCGGCCTACGAGCAGCCCCCTGAGGAGCCGGTCCTGGGGCCAGAGGGCCAGGTCATCATCGGCAAGCCGGGCGGGGGCCGGGGGCAGTTCTCCGCTCCCGCTGGGCTAGCTGTCGACGGCGACGGAAATCTCTACGTGGCGGACAGCGGCAATCACCGCATCCAGAAGTTCGACGGCGACGGTCACTTCCTGGGCGTCTTGGGAACTCCTGGGGGCGGGGACGGCCAGCTCAACGAGCCCTGGGGGGTGGCGGTTGACAACGAGGGCAACATCTTCGTTGCCGACACCTGGAACCACCGTATCCAGAAGTTCGACTCAAGCTTTGGGTTCCAGAAGGCCTGGGGCCAGGGCTTCGTGGACGTGGGGCAACGCGAGCCGGAGCCTCTGGAGTTCTTTGGCCCAAGGTCCATTGCCATCGACGCAGACGGAGACCTGTGGCTGGTCGACACCGGCAACAAGCGCGTCCTCAAGTTCAGTCCGGAGGGCGACCCTCTGGCCCAGTACGGCGGATCGGGCAGCGGGCCTGGCCAGTTCGAGGAGCCGGTGGGCATCGCCATTGGCCCTACCGGGGACATCTACGTGGCCGATGCCTGGAACCGTCGGATCCAGCACTTCGACGCCGACTTCAACTACCTGAGCGAGATCCGGGTGGAGAGCTGGGGGAGCATGGAGGTGGCTGACAAGCCATACCTGGCAGTGCTCAGTGACGGCCGCATCATAGCCAGCGACCCGGCCAACGGTGTGGTGCTCCTCTTCGACAGGGAGGGCCAGCAGGTCGCCACCTGGCGGGTTCCCGACTCCGGGGTGGAGGGAAGCCGGCCGGTTGGGGTGGCCGTGGCCGTCACCGGCGACATCTTCGTCTCGGACGCAGCCCGGGGCGAGGTGCGGCGTGTCCCCCTGGCCAGCCTGACGGGCCCCTGAGCAAGTCGATCTGAGGAAAGGTCCCCGCCAGCGTGGACTTCGTCCGGGAATCCGCGGATGCCCTCCTGGCCTTCTCGCGTGACCACCTCTACGCTGCCCTCTTCCTGCTGCTCTTCATCGAGGAGGCGGGCATACCCCTGCCGGTGCCCGGTGACACCATCATCCTGCTGGCCGGCGCCGAGGTCTCAAACGGGCGGGGTAGCGCCGTCACCGCGGTCTGGCTTGTAGTGCTGGCGACTCTGGCCGGCTCATCGATCCTCTACTGGGTATCGCGTCTGGGGGGCATGGCTGTCCTGGGCCGGCTGTGCCGCTTCGCCCACATTCCCGAGGAGCGCGTCGAGGGAGTAGGCCGCTGGCTGAGGAGGCACACCGGGCCCGTCATCGTCTTCGGGCGGCTGACGCCGGGCTTCCGCACTATGACCTCGATCGCCGCCGGGACCTTCGGTATCGGCTATCTCCCGTTCCTGGCCTACACGGCTGTCTCCGCGACTATCTGGGCGGCTCTCTACCTCGTCGTTGGGGCTGTCGTCAGCGACTTCTACCGCACGGTGGCGGCCTACCTCTTCCGGCCGAGCCCCCTGGCCCTGGCGCTCCTGGCCTTCGCGCTGTCGGCGGCGGGGGTGGCCATCTGGCAATGGCGGCGCTCCTCGCGGCGTCTGCCGAGGCTGGCACCCGGCAAGCGTCGAGCGCCCGCGGAGGAGTAGGTCTCTCGATTGACTCCTCTGCGAAGACGAACCTATAATGTGTCGCGTTCGCCCGCCGAAGACCATGTGGAAATGACGCCGGGCGGAGGATCGTGCCCCTCTGCGCGGACTGCGGGCGGCTTCGGAGACTCCTTTGTGGCGTAGCCGACGGGTGTGGATCGGGCTGGGCGTCAGCCTGATCCTTATCATCCTCTTCCTCTACGGCACCAACTTCAAGGAGATCGCGGACGCCTTCGCAGACGCCAACTATCTCCTCGCCTTCCTCTCGCTGCCCGTCTACTTCCTGGCTGCCTGGTTCCGTACACTGCGCTGGAAGTACCTCCTGCGGCCCCTGACGGCCGTGAGCGCGGCCCGCTTGTACCCGGTGGTCATCATCGGCTTCATGGCCAACAACATCATCCCCGCCCGCGTTGGTGAACTGGTGCGTGCCTACGTCCTGCGGGAGCGGGAACGGGTGAGCATGTCTGCCAGCCTGGGCACCATCGTCGTCGACCGCATCTTTGACGGGCTTACGCTGCTGCTGTTCCTCATCTTGGTGGGTGTCTTCTCCACAGTGAGCGCCGAAGTCCGCACTCTGGCGATCGTCATGGCGGTTCTGTTCGGCGTCGGCCTAGTGATCATGTACGTCCTCGCCGCCTCAGAGACCCGAAGCCGGCAGGCCGTGGGCATCGTCGCGCGGGTCTCGCCCGGGCGCCTCAAGCGCCCCGTCGAGGGGCTGGCCATCTCCTTCCTCGAAGGCCTCCAGTCGCTGCGTAGTCCAGCGGCCATGGCTGGCGCCTGGGTCGCCTCGGTCGTGTCCTGGCTGCTGGAGGCGACGATGTACTACATGGTGGGCCAGGCGTTTGGGCTGGGGCTAGGGTTCCATATCTACCTGCTGGTCACGGCGGCGGCCAACCTGGCCATCACCCTGCCCACACCGGGGGGCGTCGGCCCCTTCGAGCTGGGCACCCGGTGGGCCCTCGCCCCCTTCGCCGTCGCCAGCGACACGGTGCGAGCCTACGCCATCGCCCTGCATGCCCTCCTCCTCTTCCCGGTCATCGCTCTGGGGATCTTCTTCCTCTGGTCCATCAACCTGTCGCTGGGTGAGATGCTGCGGCGGCCGGCGGCCGCAGGGGAGCCGACTTCGACGGGACCGGTCGAGCCGGTGGCGGGCGGGCGCTTGGAAACGGAAGGGCCGCGCGGAGAATGAGAGTCGCTGTCGTGGGAGGAGGCGTCGCGGGCCTGGCGGCCGCCTACCGTCTCCTCCGGGGAGGACACCAGGTCGCGCTCTTCGAGGCGGGGCCGTCTCTGGGCGGCCTGGTGCGCACCTTTGAGGTGGGCGGAGGGCGCCTGGAGTCCTTCTACCACCACCTCTTTAGCAGTGACACCACTGTCATCCGTCTCATCAACGAATTGGGTCTGGGCGACCGCCTGACCTGGCGTGACTCGAAGGTAGGCTTCTTCCACGGCGGCCGCATCTACGGCTTCGTGACGCCGCTGGACCTGCTGCGCTTTCGCCCCTTGCCGCTGCTCGACCGGGTGCGGCTGGGGCTCATGGGCCTGCGGCTGCGCCGGCAGCAACGCTGGGAGCAACTCGAGGAGATGACTGCCCGCGACTGGATCGTGAGGAACGTGAGCCGACGGGTGTTCGACGTGGTCTGGGGGCCGCTGCTGAGGGGCAAGTTCGGCGAGGCCGCCGACGAGGTCTCCATGGCCTGGCTGTGGAGCAAGATCCACCTGCGCTTCGCCTCCCGTCGCGGAGGGCCCATGCAGAAGGAGCAGTTGGGATACCTGATGGGCAGCTTCGGCGTCTACGTCGACGAGCTGGGGCGGCGCCTGGGTGAGGGCGGCGCCGATGTGCGGGTCGGGACGCCCGTGCAAAGGGTGACAGTGGAGGGCGGGCGGGCCAGTGGCCTCCTGCTGGCCAGCGGTGAGCGCGTCCCCGCTGATGCCGTCCTGGCCGCCATGCCCTCTCAGGCCTTCGTTCGGCTGGTGCCGGACCTCCCCGAGGAATACAGCAGCAAGCTGACCTCGGTGCGCTGGCAGTGGGCACTCTGCATGATCCTGGCTCTGCGCCAGCCTCTCTCTGGCATCTATTGGCTCAATATCGGGGAGCCGGGGATGCCTTTCATCGCCGTCGTCGAGCACACCAACTTCATCGAGCCAGAGCACTACGGAGGGCAGCATCTCCTCTACGTCTCCAACTACCTGCGCCCGGACCACCCCTACTTCGATCTCAGCGAGGAGCAGCTCTGGGAGCTGTTCCTGCCCGCGCTTCGGCGCATCAACCCCCGCTTCTCGGCCGATTGGGTGAGGGAGCGCTGGCTTTTCAAGGGCCCTTACGCCCAGCCTATCGTTACTACGGGCTACCGCCGTCTTATCCCCGAGCACCGGACGCCGATCGCTGGCCTCTATCTGGCCACCATGAGCCAGATCTACCCCGAGGACCGCGGTCAGAACTACAGCATCATGATGGGCGAGCGGGTGGCGGATCTGGCGATGGAGGACCTAACTGGCCGGACGGCGGGACCCGCCTCGCCTCCTGACGCGAGTCTGATCCGCTAGTGGTATCGGTTGACATGAGAGTGGGGCCCCGAGCCGGACTAAACTCCTGCGGCTCAGCGGCCGATGATCTATTGGGCGAGCCCATTCACGGAGGCAGAGTACGTGCCGGTGAGAGACCCCCAGCGCGAGGATGCGCGCAGCCGATGGCTGGCAGCTCTCGAACGGGATGGCACATCCCGCGGGAGCCAGCACGTCCCTGTGCCCCACGAGCGCACGCAGATTCCTGCCCCCTCTCCTGAGCGCGGCGAGGAGGGCCCGCTGACCGTCAGCCGGCTCCTGGCCTTCGGTGTGCTGACGTGGACGTTGGGCATCATGCTGGGCGTCATCGACGAAGAGGGCCGGTTTTCCCGAGCTTCCGCCATCACCGTTCTGCTCCTGCTCGGATGTCTGGCCTTCCTGGCGGGGCTGGCGGCGGTGGCGCGTCGGACGCGGCCGACGACCAAGCACATCCTGGTTGAGGCCGACATTCGCGACCCTGTGACGGGCCTTCCCAACGAGCGCTACCTGATTCTCCGCCTGGAGGAGGAGATAGGCCGCGTGCACCGCTATGAACGCCCCCTCACGCTGGCTGTCCTCGACATAAACAGCCTGTCGGCGGTAAATGAGCAATACGGTCGTGACTGCGGCGACGAGGTGCTCCGCCACGTCGCGGCGGTCGCACAGGAGACCAAGCGGTCCTCTGACGTCCTCGTCCGCATGTCCGACGACAGGTTTGCCATCATTCTCTCAGAGTGTGACAGCGACGGGGGCCAGGCTTTCATAGGCCGGCTGACAGAGCGCATGGCGCAGCAGCCAGCGCGTGTGCTCCTCAACAACCGTCCTTCCCACGTCTGGGTCGGGGTTTGCGTTGGGCTCGCCGGTGTGGAGTCAGAAAAGGAAGCGCCGGAGAGCCTCCTCGAGCGCGCCTGCGCTGATCTCGAGCACGCCCGGGATGAGCGTGACCGCCGTCGCCAGCGGTGGCGGGCGGCGTAGCTGCAACAGCTTTCCCTCCTGAGTCTTCCCTAGATCGGACTTCCCCTCGGGTGGGCGCGGCGCCTGCTCTAGCTGGCGGCGGCCTCTCCTCGCCTGCGTTCACTGCTAGCAGGGCGTTGCGTCATCGCATGCTGGATCACGCCACCGATCTCCACGAATAAAGCGACCATGGCTTGAGCCTCTCGGTCACCTGTGGGTGGTCCATCGTGTGCTCCTCGGCTGTGGAGCAATGTTCTAAGGGCTCTGCGGTGCAGGGCGTGCACCCGGCGGCGCGCCGCTGGGCGTCGCGGTGCCCACGCCCACAACTCGACAAGCAAGGCACTAGCCCCAGGCGTCGCGGACCGATCCCGGGTAGGAGCCACTACTAGCTCCATTTCCTGCCTGAGCTCCTCCAGCGTCACCTCTAGGAAGGCAGACTCCTTGTCGGGGAAGTAGTGATAGAAGCCGCCCTTGGAAACGCCGGCGGCCAGGCAGATGTCGTCCACTGTGACAGTAGCAAGATCCTTGAGGACCAGAAGGGCCCTTGCGGTTTTCAGTAGCCCTTTCCGCGTCTCAATGGCGCCTTGGCGTCCGCTGAGCACCCGGTGGGTAGTCATCAGAGAGTATATCGTCAGGTCGGAGGGGAGTCTGGAGAGATGCAATGGACGGGCAATCGGCGAGGAAGGAAGCGAGGAGGCGGTGTGGGCAGCTTCGGTTAGGCCTGCGGCGTCAGGAAAAACCCGCAAATCGCTAATGAAAACCCTTGACACGAGCAGTAGTAGGCGCATAATAGATACCGACGAGTCGGTATGTAGTGGCGAGACAGACGCGCAGCATAGGAAACCAGTGCGCAGAGGGTGGCTTCAACCCGGAGGAGGACAGTGAAGAAGAGATTGGGCCTTGCTATCGTGGCCCTGGTTGCGTTGGCTGTTGGAGCCGCGCAGCAGGCCCCGGCCCTGCTTTTCTGGTGGTGGGGTTAGCCCTTCAGAGAAGCGGGACCCTGTTGTCCTAAACACCGGCCAGGAAATACCGTTTGTCAACGCTGGTCCTGGCCAGCGTGGCGGGGTTTAGCTTACCGATTCGTCACAGGTCGCAGGCCAAGCTGACCCGGCGAGCGGTGCCGAGCAGCAAGAGTCTGGAGCTTCTTGCATGTTTGTCTCGTCAGAGGACGCCCCTGGAAGCGGGGGCGTCTTCATTTGAGTTTGTCTCACGCCGCCCGTCGCTGTTCGATGGCTGACGCCTTCTCCATATCCCACGTCCGGACCCATTCTCTGCAAGCCTCCAGGAAGGCATCCACCGCCTGGGGGTCGAACTGAGTGCCCCTCTGCCGCACGATCTCATCCCGGGCCGTCTCCCAGGGAAGGGCCCGTCGGTATGGCCGGTCTGAGGTCATGGCGTCGAACGTGTCCGCCACGGCGAATATGCGGGCTCCCAGCGGTATGTTTTCGCCGGCCAGGGCACGAGGGTATCCCTTCCCGTCGAAGCGCTCATGGTGGCTGTAGACGATCTCGGCGGGCGCGGCAAGGAAGCGCACCCCCTTCAGCATCTCGTAGCCGATGATGGGATGGCGCCGCATCTCCTTCCACTCTTCATCCGTGAGAGGGCCCGGCTTGTGAAGGATGAAGTCTGACACCCCAATCTTGCCCACGTCATGGAGGAGGGCGGCCCTCCTTAGGTTCTCCCAGGCGGAAGTGTCAGGCTGGAGCCCCACGCGCCGGGCGATGTCCAGCGTGTAATCCATGACGCGGGTGGAATGGCCTTTAGTCTCCCGGTCCCGGGCGTCCAGGGCCGTGACGAGAGCCTCCAGGGTGCCGTCGTAGGTCTCCTTTAGAGTCTCGGTCATCTCCAAGATGTTGCGGTTGGCCTTCTCCAACTCTTCGTTCTTGCGCCGAAGGGCCGTCACCGTTTCCGTGGTCCGCTCCGTGTACTGCTTGATGGACAGCTGCATCATGATGGGCGGAGCCACGAAAGCCAGGAGGCCGGTGACGCCGAGGGCGCGGTAGGCCAGGGCCAGGGCCAGGCCCAGCAGGCCGAAGACGACGTAGTGGGGGAAGATCCAGCGCCCCTTCTCAAGCCAGACATCCAGCAGCGAGCGCCCGCTCGTGAGGCTTGCCACCTGGCTAACCAGATAGGCGTTCACAACGTAGGCCACAGCCGCCGCTGTGAGAGCTGCTGGCAGCATGACGGGTCGGATCTCGTCGCGAGCTAGGCCGGCCATAGCCTCAAAGGTAACAGCGGCAAGGGCAATGGCTATGGTTACGTTCCCGACGTCGAAGGGCAGCCGGAGGCTAAAGACCTGCCGGGGTATGTGGACAGCGATGGCTGCAATGGGCCCGGCGATCGCCACGCCGGCCGGCCCGTACAGAACGCCCACCGCGAAGATGGGTATGAAGCTGACCGACAGGTGGGTCTGACCGTAGACGGAGACGGCCAGCCGATCGGCTAGGATAGCCAGGAGTGTGAGGAGGACCAGCCCCAGGGTATCCGAGGAGTCGAAGCGCGGCGCGTACCAGCCGATGAGCCCAAGGCCGGCGGTGCTGACGCTGGCTATGAAGAGGGTAGCGAGCCAGCCCAGCGGTGGCTGTTCAGGCCGGTGCTCCACTTGGGCCTCCGCGACCCTCGGCGGCAGAGGACGGGGCTCCGCCCCCTTTCCGCCAGTACCCCCAGACTCGCGCCCCTTAGCGGCTTTCATAAGCTGTGTGCCGGGTGCTGCTGGCCCCCCTCGGACAGCCGTGGTGGCCAGCAAGCACAGTGCATATGCCTGCCTTCCAGCGCGAAAGGCACCTCCAACGTATTATCGGTATGAGCGGGCGAGCGGCGCAGGGGCCGGGCGAGAGGCACGTCGCGCCGGTCGGCCGCCAGGCCAGGTAGGGGCGCTGCTTGCCGGTGCGGTGGCTCGCGTACGGGGCCTAGGCTGCCTCCTCCAGGGCCGGCCGCAGGCAGCGGCGAAGGGTGGCCAGGATCTTCTTGTGAATCTGGCAGACGCGCGATTCCGACAGGCCCATGAGCCCTCCGATCTCGTGGAACGGCATGCACTGGCGGTAGCGCATGTGCAGGATGGCGCGCTCCCTCGGCGTTAGGGTAGCCAGAGCCTCCTGCAAGAGACGCAGCGTCGCCCGGTATTCGGTGGCCGCCGCGGGGTTACCGTACTGGTCGGCGTCGGCCGGATCCCAGATCAGGCCCGGACTGTCCGGCCGGTCCTCCAGACACTGCTCTAGGGACACGAGCCGCGGGCTGGCACGAGAGCGAAGCGTGTGCAGTTCCTCCAGGCTGATGCCCAGCCGCAGCGCAACCTCCTTGTTGGTGGGCCAGCGTCCCAGTTGGCAGGCCAGCTCCTGGGAGGTCTTCTCCAGCTCCCGGGTGCTCCGACGCAGGGACCGAGGTAGGGGATCCTGCTTGCGGATCGCGTCCAGGATGGACCCCCTGATCCGGCGGATGGCGAAGCTGGCGAAGGTGGTGCCGCGCTCAGGGTCGTAGCTGTCCACGGCCTGGATTAGCCCTTCCGTGCCGTAGCCTATCGCATCATCTCGATCCAGACCGTTGCTGTGGCCGGTCTCCGATGACATCCGACCGACGACGAAAGCTACCAGCGGCATATGCTGCATGATCGTGGCGTCTCGGTTCTGCATCTGTGCCTCCGGTTCCACGGGGCGGAAAAGGAGAACCGCCTCCGGAATGACCGACAGCGGCAAACCCGTACTGATCTCCCTAAGCAGCGTGGGGCTGGAGGCAGAGTCCTTTCGCCAGTGCCAAAGCCTTCGGTAGCCCGGCAGCCCTAGCTCCACCTTCCCTGGTGAAGGGAGCATTGGGCCCGCGGCTTTGCGCCCCCCTCTTTCGAAGGGTTTGCCCTTGTCGGTGCCTGTGCTCTTGTGTTTCCTGGGCGGCAGGCTTCGGATTGGCTTCTCCTGCCGCTCACTCGATCCCCTCTCAACTGTCAACGTGGGGCAGCTTCCCGGTGTAACCTGTTCTGGTGGCCTCGACGGTGACGGTCTGGTGAAGGTTGCCGCGCCCCGGCTTCGGCCGGCACATGCCCTTCAGTGTCTGGCCGCTAGCCCCACGCTCTGGTATGCTGACCCCTGGGGTGGATGGAGCGCTTCGGGCCCTGGTCTGGGCTTCCTCACGTCAGTTGACCCATCTGAGACTGGCGCAGGAATGATCCCGGGCAGTCAGTCCTGGCTGCTCGCGGGCGGGTGACCGCCCCGACAGCATCCCTCCCCGGTGATGCTCGATCCGGACGCATCCGAGCCTGCAAGCGGTAAGCTCGCTGGCCGAGAAATACTTGGGTGCCGATGTGAGGAGAGAGCCTCTCGCCAGGCAGGTGCAGAAGGAGCAGACACGGGCGCTGCTCGTGGATGCCGCCCTGCGTGTCTTCGGCGAGCGCGGTTACGAAGAGGCAACGGTAGAGGACATCGCCGCCGCCGCCGGTTACTCCAAGGGGGCCTACTACTTCCACTTCGCCAGCAAGGAAGAGATCTTCCTGGAGCTCTTAGAGCAATGGGTGGACGAGCAGACCGAGCGCCTGGGGGCTTTCGACGAAGCCACGCCGGCCGCGGCTGCCCTGTTGGAGACACTGGAGGCCTTCCTCTCCTACGGAGAGCGCGAGGGCGTCTGGCCCCCGCTGCTGGTGGAGTTCTGGGCCCAGGCCCGGCGCTACGAGGCCATCCGGCGCCGCCTGGGGCAGGCGCACGCCGCCTGGCGCCGGCTGGTGGCCCAGTCGTTCCAGCGTGCCGCCGACTCTGGCCTCCTCTCGTCCGGGCTCGATCCGGACGCCGCCGCTGGCCTGGTGCTGGCCACCCACGATGGCCTGGTGGTGCAGACCTGCATCGACCCCGAAAGCGCCCGCAGCATGTCACTGCGGCGAGTGGTGGGTGCCCTCCTCGCCTATCTGGCCTCACCCGCCGCAGGAGAAATGCCTGAGAAGGTGCGGCCGCCAGTTCCTAGAAGGCTGGCCAGCAGGACGCCGCGCCGACGCCCCCCCGCCGCCTGATACCCTCACTCCGAGCCCAGATCCCAGCCTGGAACGTGTCCGCCGCTTCCGTGGTATAGTTGGCTATCGAAGCCCTTGGCCTGCTGTGACTATGCGTGCTCTGATCCTGGCCCCCTTCGCCGAGCGCTACCTCCGGCGGCTTCGGCGAGGCGCAGGCCATGGCCCCGCCCCTGACCTGCGTGGAGCCAGACCGGGCCGTCGTTGCCGACTATGAGGACTTCTACCGTCGATGGCGGGGCCTGGGCGCTGTCCTGCGAAGGGCCGGCGCTGAGACCCACTGAGGGCGCCCCTGCCTGAGCACGCGGTCGGGGCGGAAAGGAAGGTCTTTCGCATAAGCCGTGGTCGCCACCTGGAGGAGGGCTAGCACCGAATCGGCATGGGGTTCGAAGTCGTGGGCCTGGCGAAGATGGCCTTCGAGGTCACGGACCAGGTGGAGGCAGCCAACGCGGACTGAACAGCAGGGGCACCCCTCGCGGGCGCTCTAACCGGGGTAGGGGCGAGTAGCGGAAGGCTTATGGCGTTAAACGAAATACATTAATCCTGCGGATTGAAATCCGCAGCTTCCTCGAAGCTGAGGGTTTCAACCCTCAGAGGTGAATGTAAACACTTGAAGACCATCAGCCTTCCAATGGGCGGTGGAGGGCTGAAGCCCTCCTCTACGGACGGTGGCTGGGATGGAGCCCATCGACTTCATGGAGCGCTGGCGGCTCGTCGTCGAGGCGCGCAGGCGCCAGACCGACGCCGCCCACGCCCGCCTGGGCCGCACAACGCACGACTACTGGGCGCGCCGCGCCGGCCGCTTCGCCGCCTTCTTCCGCGAAGACCGTCCCGACCCTTTCCTGGATAAGGTGCTCGCCCACGTGGACGACCAATCGACGGTGCTGGACGTGGGCGCGGGCACCGGCCGGCACTCGGTGCCTCTGGCGCGGACTGTGCGGCGGGTCATCGCCGTGGAGCCGTCGCCGGCCATGGCCTCCCGCCTTCGGGAGTGGGCGCGAGAAGAAGGGCTGGCCAACATCGAGCTCATCGAGGGCACCTGGCCAGAAGTCGACGCCCCGACCTGCGACGTGGTGATCTGCTCCCACGTCCTCTACCCGATAGCCGACATCGAGCCCTTCCTGCGCAAGCTCGACAGCTCGGCGCGGCGCTACTGCTTCCTCTGGCTCCACGAGGAGCAGATGGCCCTAGAGTCGCTGGAGCTCTGGGAGCGCTTCCACGGCGAGCGCCGGGCCCGCCAGCCCACCTTCCGCGATGCCCTGCCCGTGCTCTGGCAGATGGGCCTGCGCCCCAACCTGGAGATGACCGCCATCCCCCAGGGCTGGTCATGGGAGAGCATGGATGAGGCGGCCCAGGGCTTCCGCGAGCACTTGGCCATCCCGGAGGACGAGTCTACCGAGGCCCGGCTGCGCCAGATGCTGGCCGCCGCCCTGGTGGAGCGCGAGGGACGTCTCTACCTGCCCAAGACGACGTATCGCTCGGCGATTGTGTGGTGGGGGAAGGAGGATCCGGGTCGGTAGGCGCCGCCTTCCTCCGCCCCTTGACTTTCGACCTATCGCGCGCAAAGCTAGCAGGCGGTTTGCCGCGGTCTGGGAGCCTGCCACAGATTGGCACAGACGAAACACAGACAGGGCGGTTGACATAGCGGCCTTCGCCAAATCTGTGGCTAAAGCGTTGATTTGATGTCCAGCCTTCCGCCCCACATAGCCGCCCTCCTCTCGCCGGAGGCCTATCCCCACAGGGTGGGGCAGGTTGAGCTAATCCAGACGCACATTTCCTACGTCTTCCTGGCTGGCGATTTCGTCTACAAGGTGAAGAAGCCGGTGAACCTGGGCTTCCTGGACTTCAGCACCCTGGAAAAGCGACGCCACTTCTGTCAGGAAGAGGTACGGCTCAACCGGCGCCTATGTCGTGGCACCTACCTGGACGTGGTGCCGGTCGCCTACGTGGAGGGGGCCGTGGCGGTCGATGCGGCGGGCACGGTGGCGGACTACGCCGTCAAGATGAGGCGCCTGCCGGAAGAGCGCATGATGGGCCACCTGCTGGAGCGGGACGCCGTCACCCCCGAGATGCTGCGCGCGCTGGCCCGGCGTTTGGCCGAGTTCCACGCCTCGGCGGAGACGGGGCCGGAGATCGAGGTCTTCGGCGGCCTGGAGACCATCGGCGGCAACTGGCGCGAGAACTTCGAGCAGACGGAGCCCTACATCGGCCGCACCATCACTGTCCGACAGTTCCAGGAGATCCGGGGGTACGTGGAGGGCTTCCTGGAGCAGGAGAGAGACCTGTTCGAGGGGCGCGTCGGCGAGGGCCGCGTCCGCGACTGCCACGGCGACCTGCGGGCGGAGGCGGTCTGCTTCACCGATGGCATCTGCATCTTCGACTGCATCGAGTTCAACCAGCGCTTTCGGTTCTCCGATGTGGCCTCGGACCTCGCCTTCCTGGCTATGGATCTGGACTCGCGCGGCCGGCGCGCCATGTCCGACGAGCTGGTCGGCCTCTACGCTGGGATGTCGGGCGACAGCACCCTGCCCCTTGTGCTGGACTTCTACAAGTGCTATCGGGCGTACGTGCGGGGCAAGGTGGACGGCTTCCAGCTCGACGAGCCGGAGGTGCCGGCGGCCCAGAAGGCGGCCGCCCGCGGTCGGGCCCGCGCCTTCTTCCGCTTGGCCTACGGCTACGCCCGACGGCGTACGCCATGCACGCTGATCAACATGGTCGGCCTGAGCGGGACGGGGAAGAGCTACCTGGCCAACGCCCTGGCCGCTCGATTGGGTGCCGTGGTAATCTCTTCGGATGTCGTGCGCAAGCGCCTGCTGGGCATCGAGCCGGCGGAGAGGCACACCGAGCCCTGGGAAAGGGGCATCTACGCGCCAGAGATGACGGAGGGTACCTACGAGGCGATGCTGAAGGAGGCGCAGCCACACCTCGAGCGCGGCCGGCCGGTCATCCTGGACGCCACCTTCCTCTTGCGGCGGCACCGCGAGGCGGCCAGGGACCTGGCGCGTCGCCGGGGCGTTCGCTACCTCGCAGTCGAGTGCCTGGCGGACGAGTCGGTGGCCCGCGAACGGCTGTCGCGCCGGCCAGAGGACCCCTGGACGGCCTCAGACGGTCGCTGGGAGATCTTCGCCGTTCAGCGGGAGCGCTTCGAACCGCTAACCGAGGCGCCTGAGCGGGAGTCCCTGCGGGTGGACACAGCGCGGCCGCTAGGGGAGCAACTTGACATAATAGTCGACCGCGCAGGGCCGAGCCGGCGGCGATGAGAAGGTATTAGGTGAGCACCGTCCAGGTGGGTGCATGAACACAGTCATCGAAGCCGAGCACCTGAGGAAGAGCTACGGGTCGACGGTGGCGGTCGACGACATTTCGTTCGAGGTGGCCGAGGGGGAGATCTTCGGAGTGATCGGTCGCAACGGAGCGGGCAAGACTACGACGGTGGAGTGCGTGCAGGGTCTACGTCGCCCTGATGCGGGCCGTATCCGGGTGCTCGGCCTCGAGCCGCAGTCGGAGGCGCGAGAGCTGCGGCGCCGGATGGGCTGTCAGCTCCAGGAGGCAGCGCTACCCGACCGGATAAAGGTCTGGGAGGCACTCGATCTGTTCGCCTCTTTTGTGCCCGGCGCCTCTGACTGGCGGGCCCTCATGGAGCAATGGGGACTCGCCGACAAGCGCAACGCCCATTTCGCCAGCTTGTCGGGAGGACAGCGCCAGCGGCTGTTCGTCGCCCTCGCGCTCGTCAATGACCCCGAGGTGGTGTTTCTCGACGAAATGACGGCCGGGCTGGATCCCGCGGGCCGCCGGGTGGCCTGGGGCCTGATCCGCGCCGTAAGGGAGCGCGGCAAGACCGTGGTGCTGGTAACCCACTACATGGACGAGGCCGAGCACCTCTGTGACCGGGTGGCCATCATCGATCGAGGACGCATCGCCGCGCTCGATACCCCTCAGGGGCTGATCAACAGTCTCGGGGGCCGAATCCATGTAACTTTCAGCACCGACCACACCGACCTGGCCTGGCTAGAGCAGGTTCAGCACGTGCAGCGGGTCTTGCGCTGGGGTCACCGGATCGAGGTGGAGGGCACGGGCCCGGTGCTGGCGCTGGTTGCGGCGGAGCTCGTGAACCGCGGCATTGTGCCCCCCGACCTCCGGGTTGAGCAGCCGACGCTGGAGGACGTGTTCCTGGCGCTTACCGATCACGAGCTCTTGGATGAGGCGGAGGGATGATGCGAACGCTGGCAAAGCTGACCTGGGTCGAAATCAAGCTCTTCTCTCGTGAGCCGATCACAGTGATCTTCTCCCTCGCTTTCCCGCTCGTCATGCTGCTCGTTCTCGCCGGCGTGTTCGGCAACGAAGCCGAGGAGGAGTTCCGCGACGCCATCCCGGTTGACTACTACGTGCCGGGCTACTTGGCGGTCGTCATCGCATCGATAGGCCTGATCGGTCTCCCCGTGCACCTGGCCGCCTATCGGGAGCGTGGTATTCTTCGCCGCTTTAGCGCCTCGTCAGTGTCGCCGTGGAGCCTGTTCGGCGCGCAGGTAGCCGTCAGCTTTGCGCTCGCGGCAGTGGGAAGCGTTCTGCTGGTCGTCGCCGCCCTGCTGATCTACGACGCTCAACTGCCCGAATCCCCGGCGCGACTGGTGCTGGCGTTCGTGGTCAGCACCCTTACCTTCGTGGTGCTTGGGTTCCTGCTTGGGACCGTGCTCGCGAACGCCCGCGCTGCGCAGGCAGTCGGGCTGCTCCTCTTCCTCCCCATGTGGCTCCTCTCCGGGGCCGGCCCGCCTCGAGAAGTGATGGGCGGCGCGATGCGCGGGATCTCAGACGCGCTGCCCCTTACGTATGTGGTGACCGCCCTCCAGGACGCCTGGCTCGGTCTGGGCTCCAGCACGACGGAGCTGCTGGTACTGACCGGCGTGCTCCTGGTTGCAGCAGCGCTCTCGCTCCGGTTCTCGCGATCACTGTAGGGCTGCGCGCTCCGGGGGAAGGGCGGCCGCCGCCCGGAGGGCCCCTGGACGGCCTCCGACGGTTGCTGGCAGATCTTCGCCATCCAGCAGGAGCGGTCTATAGTCACTGATCGAATAGGCTGACACGGCTCGCCACCCGTAGGGACAAAGCTTATGGTGATAAACCAACCAAACCGCCCCTGCGGATTGACGGCAATTGAGACAATAACCCGACTGGGCCCTGGGGGAGTGCAGAGGGGGTGTGCCCCCTCTGCCGGGGGTGTGGGAGTGTCCCCCACATTCAACTTTCTCTGGGCGGGCGGCTGGG
>Ga0315289_10001958_pt1 | contig 31934 bp, 14 predicted proteins | sample YL17G11_40_MG_FD_203452 | JGI IMG/M metagenome (GOLD analysis project Ga0315289, IMG submission 203452) | Sediment microbial communities from Yellowstone Lake, YNP, Wyoming, USA - YL17G11_40 | ecosystem: Environmental > Aquatic > Freshwater > Lake > Sediment | place: USA: Wyoming | collected... | reverse complement strand
AACGCGCTCTGCGATATCAAACAATCGCAGAGCTTGCTGGGCGCTTGTCTGGCGCAAGCCGCTAAACAGGGATTGATTTGGAATGAGTAAACTCATATCCATTATTTATGCGGAACTCAATAATGTCTCCATCTTGTGGGCGGCGTTGCTACCGCAACCCCGCCCAAAAGGGGACATTTTTACGGAGTTACAAAGGGGACATTTTCACGGAGTTTCGACACACTCCCGTCATCGATGTTTCCAGCACGGAGCTGTATGATTACGCTAGCGGGGCGTGGACTAATACCGGCGCGATGAACACCGCACGCTGTGGTCACACGGCGACGTTGTTGCCCGACGGGAGAACGCTGGTCGCGGGGGGCTTTGGTTCAGGCCTGATCGATCTTTCCACCGCGGAGTTGTATGATCCCGCCATAGGGACTTGGACTGCCACTGGCGCAATGACGACCTCACGTAGTCTTCATACAGCGACGCTGCTTTCCAACGGAAAGGTGCTGGTTGCGGGGGGCCTTATTGGCCACGCCTCTTCTCCTACCGCTGAACTGTATGATCCAGCAATCGGGAGCTGGATCGCGACCGGCAGCCTGGTCAGTCCCCGCGCCGGTCACACCGCAACCTTGCTGCGCAACGGGAAAGTGCTGGTCGTGGCGGGTTACGACATCTTCAACGGCAATTATCTTTCCACAGCGGAGTTATATGACCCGGTCGCGGGGACATGGACTGCTACCGGTGCGCTGAACACGGCACGCCGGTTTCACACGGCGACGCTGCTACGCAATGGGAAGGTACTCGTCGCGGCTGGCTATGACAGTACCAACTACCTTTCCGGCGCGGAGCTGTATGACCCGGCCGGCGGAACTTGGACGGCAGCCGGCGCGTTGAACACCGCGCGCGCGTTGCACACGGCAACCTTGCTGCCCAACGGAAAGGTGCTCGTCGCGGGAGGCGAGAACCCGGTCCCTCTTTCCGGGGCCGAGCTTTATGATCCGGACACCGGTACGTGGACGGTGACCGGTTCGCTGAATAAGACACGGCATTATCACACCTCGACCGTGCTCGGCAATGGGAAGGTGCTGGTCGAAGGAGGCCTTGGCGGCAACGGCAACAGCCTTCTTCCCAGCGTCGAGTTGTACGATCCAGCAACCGGGACATGGGCGGTGACCAGCCCACTCGCTACCGTACGGCGTTTTCACACGGCGACTTTGCTGCCGGATGGGAAGGTGCTGGTCGTGGGCGGCACAACTAACATGACCACCTCACTTTACAGTGCGGAGTTGTATGATGTCGGTCTGGGCTTCAGTCCGTCCTGGCAACCGCAGATTGCCACGGTCACCTCGCCGCTCAGTCTCGGCACCAGTTTGATAATCACTGGCTCCCTATTTCGCGGCATCTCCGAAGGTTCAAGCGGCAATTCGCAAGATTCGCCCGCCGATTATCCGCTGGTGCAATTGCGCAGCGTGGAAAGCGGACAGACCTTGTTCCTGCTGACCACGAACTGGACCGCGAATTCGTTCACCTCCGCGCCGGTTATTGGTTTCCCGCCCGGATGGACGCTGGTGACGATGTTCGTCAACGGCATTCCGAGCGCTGCGAGGCTCATCAACATCACTGCTCCGCCACCGAACTACCCGCCCGCTGCCCTTTGCCACAACGTGATCAAGCTGGCGGACGGCAACTGTCAGGCAGCCGTCACCGCGGCAGAGGTGGACAACGGTTCAAGAGATCCCGATGGCGACCCAATCACCTTGAGCTTGAGCCCTGCCGGGCCGTATCTGCTAGGGACAACCCCCGTAACCCTGACCGTCGCCGACAACCACGGTCACACGAACAGTTGCGCGGCCACGATCACAGTTATCGACACACAGCCTCCAGACGTGACTTATTCGGTGAGCCAGCCGGAACTTTGGCCGCCGAACCACAACCTGGTGAATGTTGGACTGAGCGCTAGTGCTACCGACAATTGCAGCCAAGGAAATGTGCCTGTCACAGTCAGGGTCTTTAGCAACGAGGATGATACCGCGCCGGGGGGCGGCCGCGCCTTCTCTCCCGACGCCGTCGACATCGGCCCGACCACGCTCAGACTGCGCCAGGAACGCGTGGGCAATTCCATCGGCCGGGTTTATCTCATCGTTGTATCCGCCACGGATAGTTCGGGAAACGTCGGGGTGAACTGTTGCACCGTGATCGTGCCACTCAACCGGAGCGACGCCGCTATCACTGCGGTGAATGCCCAGGCGGCTGAGGCGAAGACGTACTTTTTGTCCCATAGTGGAGCAAAGCCTCCTGGATACTTCGTCATTGGCGATGGCCCTGTTATCGGCCCCGCTAAAAAACTGCCCAACGGCTCATTCCAGTTCGCCCTCACCAACAGCGTGGGCGCGCTCTTCCAAGTATTGGCCACTACAAATCCCGCCCTCCCCTTGAGCGAATGGACAGTCCTCGGCGGCGTCACGGAAGTTTCGCCCGGCCAGTTCCAGTTCACCGACCCGCAGGCGACAAACGACCCGCGGCGTTTCTACCGTGTCCGCTCGCCGTAATCGCAGAACTGGTTTTCAAGTATCCAACCGGTGGGGCGAGCGTACCCGCGAGCCGTAATGGGAAGTCGAACTTCGACCGGCTCGTCAGTAGCCTCGCCCCACCTTAAGAAACCAGCTCCAGGCAGCTTTCTGGCAAAATCCACTGACTTATCTGGAGCAACTTCACCCCACCCGCTGGCGCAAGTCGGCGGACGCCTTCGTTTCTGAGTGGGATGGTCTTGGCGAGATTCCCGATTCTGCGGCCACGGATGAAACACGGATTGAACACGGATTCATCATTCCTTTGTCCGTGTTTCATCCGTGGCTGAATCAACTCCGCACCTGCCCGCTGCCAATGCCGAGCCACTTGTAGCTGGTCAATTCCTCCAGCCCCATCGGGCCGCGCGCGCGCCAACCACAAGGTTGCAGGCAAATTCACTGGCTTTGGAGTTTGATTCATCGTCGTTATTTTACTATTATCACACTGCATTTCGGATGTCGCCAAAAGTACAACTCGACGGCGAAGCGTGGTCGGCGGTGCTGGCCGATCTGTCGCGTGCGCTGGGCAAGGAAGGTTCGCCCGTGCGGCTTTGTCTCATCGGTTCTGCCGCCTGTCTGTTCGGCGGCATGGAAGGCCGCACTTCCGCCGACCTCGACATTTGGAAACCCGCCAGCGATTACGACCGGCACGAGTTGAAAACGGCGGCGGAAAAAGCCGGCCTGCTTTTTGATCCCAAACAAACGCTCGACCCCGCCCGCCCGTATCTGCAACTGGTCGAGCCGGGGCTGACGCAGTTGGGTGCATTTGAACCGGTTTTCATCGAGCGCATCGGGCGGCTGCAACTTTACCGTCCGCCGGTGGAAAATCTCATTGCCGCCAAACTCATCCGTGCCGAGCCGAAGGATTTGGGCGACATCCGGTTTCTGGTGAGCCGGCATCGCCCCGACTTGCAGCGCGTCCGTCAAATCATCGCGGAGTTCAATCCGCAAGCCCGCGAATGCGCCGCGGAAAATCTCGTCTATCTCGACGTGCTGGAAACCTGAACATGAATGCCCGCGAAGAAGAATTGACCGTCCGCGCCCTGCTGGCCGACCAAGAGCAGATTGACGTTTACCTCCGCCAGAAACGTTGGGCGGAACTCGCCGCGTTGGTGCGCTTTGTCCGCCGCGATGTGCCCGCGCAACTCGCGCAGACCGACCCGGCGCTCTACCGCCAACTGCGTGAGCAAATCACCCGCTTCTTCCTGCGCGGTGGGGATGTGCTGTCGCTCAAACAACTTGAGGCGTTGGCTCGCAACTAAGTTCACAGCTGCCCGCTGCCAATGCCAATCCACTTGTAGCTGGCCAATTCCTCCAGCCCCATCGGGCCGCGCGCGCTTTGCTCTTGGTTTCCCGTGTGGACGTGTTAGTTTTGGCTCATGTCAGAACGCATCGTAATTAATCCCGAAGTTTGCAACGGCCGGCCGGTCGTGCGCGGCACGCGCATCACGGCGCAAACGGTGTTGGAGTTTCTCGCCGCGGGCGATTCGGTGGAGGACGTGCTGGAGGAGTATCCCAGCCTCACGCGGGCGGATGTGCAGGCGTGCCTGGATTACGCGGCGCGGGTGATGGGCAATCATTTCTCCGTGGTGCAAACGGCATGAAGGGTTTCTTGCTGGACGAAAATCTGCCCGCGCGGCTCCAGTTCTCGCCGGGACTTTCGGTCATCCCCTTTTCCAAGGCCGGCAGCAATCCGAGTGATTCACAAATCTGGGACTTCGCCCAGCAGCGCGAATTGGTGATCGTGAGCAAGGACGCGGATTTTTCGGAGCGGATCATCATGCAATCACCGCCGCCGTGGGTGGTGCATCTGCGGTTCGGCAATCTGCGGCGGAAGGAGTTTCACGCATTGCTCGCCCGCGTGTGGCCGCAAGTCGAGTCCCTGCTGAAATCCCACAAGCTAGTGAATGTTTATGCCGACCGGTTGGAAGGTATAGGCTGAATCAACTTCGCACCTGTCCGTTGCCAATGCCGAGCCACTTGTAGCTGGTCAGTTCCTCCAGCCCCATCGGGCCGCGCGCGCCGATTTTGTCGGTGCTGATGCCGATCTCCGCGCCCATGCCGAATTCGCCGCCATCGGTGAACCGCGTCGAGGCGTTCCAATACACGGCGGCGGAATCCACTTCGGCGAGGAACTGCTTCGCGTGCGCTTCATTCTTCGTCACGATGCTGTCCGAGTGCGCCGAGCCGTAGTGGTTGATGTGGTCAATGGCCGCCTTCACGCCGTCCACCACGCGGACGTTCAGGATGTAGTCGTTGTATTCGGTGAAATAGTCCTGCTCGGAGGCAGTTTTCAGTTTCAAGTTTCCAGTTTTCAGACCGGAAAGCGCAGCAAGACTTGCGGCGTCGCAACGCAACTCCACTTTTTTATCTGCGAGCTTCTGCGCAATCTGCGGGAGAAACTGTCCTGCGATTTTCTTGTCCACCAGCAACGTCTCCATCGCGTTGCACACGGCGGGACGCTGCACTTTGGCGTTCATGGCGATTTCTTCGGCCATCTTCAAGTCCGCGCCGGCGTCCACAAAGACGTGGCAGACGCCTTTGTAATGTTTGATGACCGGCACTTTCGAGCACTCGGCCACAGCGCGAATCAAACCCTCGCCGCCGCGCGGCATGCACAGGTCCACGTATTGCGTGAGCGACAGCAAGGCCGGAATCGCCTCGCGGTCGGTCGTGGGCACGACTTGAATGGCGTGTTCGGGAAATTGCTGGTGGGGCGAGACTACTGGCGAGCCGGCTCGCGAGGACGCTCGCCCCACCGAATCCGAGAGCACATTCTTGCCGGCCTCGATCATGACGCGGGCGATGATTTGATTCGAGTTCAGCGCCTCCTTGCCACCACGCAGAATTGTCGCGTTGCCGGATTTGAGGCACAGGCTCGCGGCGTCCGCCGTCACGTTTGGACGCGATTCGTAAATGATGACGATGACGCCGATGGGCACGCTGACCTTCTGCAGCTTCAGTCCGTTGGGGCGTGTGCGCTCGTCGAGAATCCGGCCAACCGGATCGGGCAAGGCCGCGACTTCACGCAGCCCCTTGGCCATGGTGGCGATGCGTTTGTCGTCGAGCTTTAGCCGGTCGAGCATCGCAGACGACAACCCGCCTTTCGCGGCGGCGTCCATGTCGAGCGCGTTGGCTTGTTTGAGCGCGGCGGCGTTTTTCTCCAGGGCGTCGGCCATGGCGAGCAGGCAGGCGTTTTTCTCCGGCGTCGTCAGTTTGGCGAGTTCGCGCGAAGCGGCCTTGGCCTGTTTGGCCAACTGCGTCATTTGCCCGGCTAAGTTCATGGCGGAAAGGTACGCCCAAAAGCCAAAGTGAAAAGGGCGAAGTTCAGTGGGAGAAGCTTTAGCCCAGGCATTTCACGAATCTGCGCGCGTCCGAATCATCCCTGCCATTAGCCTGCAAACATCACAAACTTGGTAGCCGCCGACGTAAGGAGGCGGAGGCGCAATTGACCCGCAACGGTACGCCTCCTTACGTCGGCGCCTACAGTCTGTCAGCGATCCAATCGGCGTGTGAAGTATTCGGGTTAGGACGCTAAACAGACACCCTCGTAAGAGGCGGCCTGTCGTTGTTATCAATTGCTCCCGCAGTTGGATTTCGCCGGCCTACGGCACCACGTTAGGCGCAACCACGCGATAGAATCTCTGCGGCGCAGTGGTGTTCGTATCGCTCTGTTGATGCACCGGGCCGATGACCTCAGGACCGACGTTGGTCCAGACACAGTGCGCGGGCGCGTTACTTAGAGCAAAGGTGCCTTGCAACTGGTAGTGGATGTCGTTTTCCCACGTCCACTCGAGGGTCAAATACCGGTTGGTCACGGGCGGCTGCGACCACTTGAGCTGATAGAAGCTCTGCGAAGTATACACAGCGAAGGCCAGATCCATGGTCGTTCCTGGCCCGTCTGGACGGTACAGTGGGTTCCAGTCACCGTGCGACGGTTCAGTTCCATTGGCCCAGACGGCGGCGTCATGCCACCGCATTCCGTCCATGGTCGTCTTCCAGCCGAACTGGAATGGCGCTTGGGGTGGCAGTAGCGCCTGGCAATCGAGCCAATAGGTCGTGTCATTGGTCTGCACAAAGGCGTTGGTCGCGATATGGAAGTCATACCGGAAGCAATTGAAGTGATCATTGGGCCAGAAACCGACGCCCGGACTGAACCACCCCTGCGGCCACATCCCCGGCCCCCAGAACTGCTCCTGGTATTGTCCCGGCGCGAACGATTGCGACCATAACACCGGCCCCGGCATGCTAATGACGTTGGTGACGTCCTTGTGGATGCTGAGCGTGAACGTGGCAATCTGAATCGGAGGTATTAAATTGGTCCGCCAGGAACCCCAGATGGTGATGTCCGTGATCGGTCCCGTCATACGGCAGCCGAAGTCGTCTGCCAACAGGCAAGCCTGAGCAGGGTTACCATAGTCCGTGTCATTCACGTCCCAGCCTGTCGTAGTCAGGTCGGGAGGCTGGACCCATTTCTCGATCACGTTCGTGTAACTCGAAATGAGTTCGAACGCCAAGTCCCAAGAATTGGTCCGCTCGGGCCAGTAGATGGGTTCGTACGGCCCTTGCGGGTAGTTGGAGATCCGAACGGCATCGTCAGGCGCCGGCGAGTTGGCCGCGCGCGGGCGGGTCTTCCAGCCCCAGACATATTCCGGCGCGCCCTGCATGTAAACCGCGGCGATGCTCAGCCAGTAGATGTTCGAGCCGGTCGGGCCATTCGTCTGGTAGAACCATTCGTTGGTTGCCAGCTTCTGATCAAACCGGAAGCAGGCCTCATATTCGAGCGTGCGCGGGTCCAAATCCCAACCCACGAACTGGCAGGTGGCGCTGGTGCAATTGATTTCCTTCAGCATTGCCCCTGGATAGCTGAATGGCATGCCAGCATTGGTCGGCACATCGCTCCAAAACGCAATCTGGAACGCGTCCGGCAACCGCGGCGGGGTGTTGGAATGCCAGCCTAGGAACGAGCCCCACCACCGGATGTCGGTAACCGGATTCGTGGTCGTGCAGACCCAGTCGTCTGCGGCGACGGTGTTCGTTCCCCCAAGCACCGACGGCTCGTTCCAGCCGTTGAACTTGCTGGTGAAGACGATGTTCGTGATCACGATGTTCGTGGTCGGTTTAGGCCAGCAGATCGTGACGGTGAAACAGCACGAGTTCGTGTTGCCGGAGGCGTCCGTGGCGGTGCAGCAGACGGTGTTGGTGCCGAACGGGAAGGTGGACCCGCTGGGCGGATTGCAGTTCGTCACCACGTCCGGACAGTTGTCGGTGGCGGTGGCAACCCAAGTGACGTTGCTCTTGGAACTGTGGCCGGGATCGGCGGTGGCCACGATGTTGGACGGGCAATGGACGCTCGGTGGCTCAACGTCGTAGATCGTGACGGTGAAGCTGCACGAGTTGGTGTTACCAGAGGAATCCGTGGCGGTGCAGCGCACGGTGTTGGTACCTTTCGCGAAGGTGGACCCGCTGGGCGGATTGCAGTTCGTCACCACGTCCGGACAGTTGTCGGTGGCGGTGGCAACCCAAGTGACGTTGCTCTTGGAGCACAGACCCGGATCGGTGTTCGCGACGATGTTGGACGGGCAACTGACGCTCGGCAGTTCAAGGTCGCGGATGGTTACGGTGAAACTGCAATTGGTGGAATTGCCCGCGGCATCCGTGGCGGTGCAGTTGACGGTGTTGGTGCCTTTCGGGAAGGTGGAGCCGTTGGTCGGGTTGCAGACGATCACTGGATTCGGATCGCAATCGTCCACGGCGGTAACGACGAAGGTGACATTGCTCTTGGAGCACTGGCCCGGATCAGTGTTCGCGACGATGTTCGTCGAGCAGGTGATGCTGGGCGGCGTGGTGTCGGTGAGCACGGTCACGGTGAAGCAACAGTAGTTGGTCCACGGCGGCGTGATGTTGGTGCAGCAGACCTGGGTAACGCCCACCGGGAACAGGCTGCCGGAGGGCGGCACACAGGTCACGTTCGTCAGCACCGCGCCGGTGCAGAAGTTGGTGGCGTAGGATTGGAAGGTGACGACCGCGCCGTTGGTCGGGGCGCAGGTGACCACGATGTTCGTGGAGCAAACGACTTGGATGCAGTTGCCCTGCTCAGCCGTCGTCAGTTCAAACGCCATGTCCCACGAGTTGGTCGGGTCGGGATAGTAGATCGGTTGCCAAGGTGGATTGACAAGATCATTGCGGATAACGGCATCATCCGGCGCGAGTGAATTGGTATCGTGCGGGCGGGTCTTCCAGCCAAACGGGTATGTCGGCGTCGTGTTATAGACGGCCGCGATGCTGATCCAGAAAACATTGGTGGGTTGAGTGCCAAACGCGCTCTGCGGGAACCACTCATTCGCGCACAGGTCTTGCTCGAATTTGAAGCAAGCCTCCGGCCCCATGCCTGGATTTCGCGGGTCCCAATCCCACCCGACAAAACGGGTGGTGAAGTTCGTGCAGTGGATGCTCCAGATCGGCGCACCCGGATAGCTGAACGATCCGGGCATGCCAGGATCGGCGGGCACGTCGGACCAGAAGTCAATCATGAAGGCATCGGGCAGTTGCGGCAGGTATGGCTCAGTCCAGCCGATGAACGAGCCCCACCAATGGATGTCGGTCACCGGGGCGTCATTCGTGCAGGCCCAGTCATCCGCCACCACTGGGTAGTTTCCTCCCGAGCCTTGATTCCAGCCGTTGAAGGCGTCCGGTGGATTGTAAGGCACCGGTGGTTGAGACCACTTCTTGACTTCGTTGGTCTGCACCTCACTGAAATTCAACCGGAATGCGAGGTCCACGGTATGTCCGTAGTTCGTGTGGTTCCATGGATAGGTGAGTTTTTGCCAGATGCCGTTGTACACTTCAATGGCGTTGGCCCAAACCGCATCGTCATTCCAGTTGGTGATACTGGTTTTCCAGCCAAACTTCGGCGTACCAACCGGGTTTGGATAGCCGGGTCGAGCTTGCACGTCCAACCAGTAGATGCGCGGCTGAGTCGGAGTGCCTGTCTGGTAGAAGGCATTGGTGGGATCGATTTGGAAATCATAACGATAGCAAGCCCGGTCGCCCGAAGGCGTCGAATTGTCAGGCGGCGTCAGCCAATACTCTGGATTGTTAGTAATCACCATTGTGCAGGTGAACGTTCCTTTCGGGAAAATGTTCGTCCAGAGGTTTGTTCCCGGCATGCTGTAGGGGTAGTTCCACGGATCACCGTACGCTGGGATGTCGCTATGGATGCTCAGCGTGAATATCACATTGGAGGGGCTGACGGGCGACTGGCCCGGCAACATGTCATTGGTCCACGAACCCCAAATTGTGATGTTCGTAATGTACCCAGGCGAGGTGCATCGGAAATCGTCCGCCAGCAGGTACGGCGTCTGTGGCGGCATATTCGTTGACGCATTCACGTTCATCCCGTAGTAGCTCAAATCCGGCAACTGCTCCCATTTTGTTCCGCCGGCAACTGTCTCACCCGAAATCAACTCAAACGCCAGGTCCCAGGAATCATTCGTCGTGGGCCAGTAGAGCGGTTGGTACCAGGGTACCCAAGGGGCGAACCTGACGGCATCGTCCGGCGCCAGCGAGTTGGTGTCGCGCGGCCGGGTTTTCCAGCCCCACGGATACAGTTCTCCAGTGGGTTGCATGGCGCCGATGCTGATCCAGTAGATGTTCGTCCCAGTCGGTCCGTTCGTCTGATAGAACCAGTCGTTGGTGGCAAGGGTTTGCTCAAACAGGAAGCAGGCCTCGTAGGTGTTCGACCGCGGATCGAAGTCCCAGCCCACGAAGTCCACGGTGAAATTGGTGCAGGTGATGTTCTTAAGGGGATTGCCCGGGTGACTGAACCCTGGGAACAGCGGGTCATCCCCTTTCTTCACATCAGTCCAGAATTTGATCGAGAACCCCCATGGGCGTGCCGGAATGTTTGTCTCCGTCCAGTTCAGGAACGAGCCCCACCACCGAATCTTCGTCACCGGAGCGGCGTTCGTGCAAACCCAGTCGTCGGCGGCCCAGTTCGTCGCGCTTTCCACTGACTGCTCGTTCCAGCCGTAGAAAATGTTCGTGGGATGCGCGGGGTCCGGCGGCTGGTTCCATTTGATATCATTCTCCTTCAAAGCGGCCGCTCCCATGACATGCGTGTCATCGCCGCCGATGCCCCAGCCAAGGTCATTCACGGTAATGGTATGGGTTGTGTTACTCAAGCCCTTCACGACAATCAGGACGGTCTGGCAGCACGGCACCGTGTTCATGTCGAACTTGGCCACTTGCACGCCGTCCACCAGCACCTCGGCCAGGCCGTCGTTGTCGTCTGAGTTCAAGTGAATGGATACAGTCGTGCTGGGCACCGTCGTCGCCGTCCAAGCCGAGTCGGCCGCGCTCCACAGATAGAGTTCGTTGGCATTGCCCGTAACAGATGCAGTCGCATTCCAATCGTCATAGAGCGGATGCCCCGGCTTGGCATAATCGGCGTCCCGCCACTCGAGCACCTTGTGGCCGAGGACCCTTTCGCCTCCCGTCAGCAGATTCTCGAATTCGAGGCCGGCAAACGGCAGTCCGAAATACACGGCGGCGTTCGGCGCTTTGGACAGCAACGTCGCCCCGCGAACGGCAGGACAGTTCAGCAACGTGAACGCAACAACTCCGGCGACGATCACCTTCGCCAACGTGCCTGACCGCTTCAGGGTCAACGTGAATGGAAAGCGAGTTGAGGTCATGGTTTTCATATTGAGGATTCTCCTAGTTGGGGACGAGACGAAACATCTCCCCAGTGCCCTTGGCAGGGCCGCAGCTCTGTCGGCATGCGCACTTCTGAGTTGTGCTTGGCTCGTCTTCATGGGCCTGTCCCGGCCCGACTGACCAGCTTTACGGCTTTTTGTTTTGTGAACTGCTTAGTTTCGGGGCTATTTACCTAATACCGGACGTTTCTGTCAAGCATGAAATTTGAGTTTGAATCCCGCCGAAAACCGAATAATTATCTTGCAGTTTAACTCGTGGCCCAGCTTGAAGCCATTTGGCCAACACCATAATCGCGACTCGACGTGAAACCGACCGACCTCCGAGGCATCCTGCAATACATCCCGCGCTTCCGCGAAAAGACGTTCGTCCTCGCCATTGACGGCGCCATCGTCACCGATGAGAACTTCGCCAACCTGCTGTTGGACGTGGCGGTGCTGCGGTCGCTCAACATCCGGGTCGTGCTCGTCCACGGCGCGGCCGCCCAGATCAAGGCGCTGGCGGACGAGCAAAAGGTGACGCCTTCCAATCTCGACGGCAGCGGCGTCACCGACGCCGAGACGCTTCGGCTCGCGCTCACCGCCGCGAACCGGCTCACGCACGAAATTCTCGAGGGCCTCGCCGCCAACGATCTGCGCGCCGCCTGCACGAACGCAGTCATCGCCCATCCACTGGGCATCATTCAGGGCGTGGACCACCTCTTCACCGGCAAAGTGGAGCGCGTGGACGTGGAATTCCTGCAAATGCTGCTCAACCAGGGAATCATTCCCATCATCCCGCCGCTCGGCCTTGACGGCGACGGCAAAACTTACCGTGTGAATTCCGACGGAGTGGCGTTAGCGGTGGCCGACGCGCTGAAGGCCATCAAGCTGATTTTCATCACCACGCAGGACGGGTTGATTTTCAAAGGGCAAATCATCCGGCAGATGCTCGTGGCGAATCTCGAAGCGCTCCTTCAGAAAGGCAAAGGCGATTTCCTGCCGGAACAACTCTCCAAGGCCGAATGTGCGGCGGCGGCGTGTCGCGCCGGGGTTCAACGCGTTCACGTCATCAACGGGCGCGTGGATGAAGGCTTGCTGGCCGAGGTTTTTTCCAACGAAGGCGTCGGCACGCTCATCTATGCGAACGAATACGAGCAAATTCGCCGCGCCATGAAGAAGGACGTCCGCAGCATCCTGGCGCTGACCAAGAGTTCAGTGGCCGTCGAGGAACTGGTCAAGCGCACGCGGCCCGGCATCGAACGCCAGCTCAACGAATACTACATTTTTGAAATCGACAAAAACCCGGTCGCCTGCGTGGCACTCCACACTTACCCGGAAATGGGCAAAGGAGAAATTGCGTGCCTTTACGTCAACGCCTCGCACGAAAACCAGGGCATCGGTCGCAAGCTGATTCAATTCGTCGAAAACAAAGCGCGCGCGGCCGGGCTGAATGAGTTGATCGCGCTTTCGACACAGGCGTTCACCTACTTCCAATCGAAAGGCGGTTTCGTGGAAGGCACGCCCGACGATTTGCCGCCTGCGCGCCGGGAGAAATACGAGCAAAGTGGCCGGAAGTCGAAGGTGCTGGTAAAGAAGCTGGCCAAGTAGCCCGCGTGCAGCCAGGCTTCTTCTCCTTAACCCGGAAATTTCACGCGCTGTAGCCGCAAACTTTACCACGTTTTACGTGGTGAAGTTTGCGCTTGGCGGCCCACGTCCAGCGGGCAATCGCAACCCCGCCGGTGCGGGATTGCGGCTACACGCCGTGGGTAATTCGAGCCGCGTGTGAAATTTCCGGGCTAAGCGGTTCTGCGCTGAAAGGCACCCTGCGCTCTCCCTGCTGAAGCAGGGTGCTAACGTCCGCAGTCGCTTTGCGACCCGCTTGGCGAAAGATCGCACCTCCGGTGGTGGCTGTGGAAGGATGCGCCCAGTTGGCGGTGGGAAACGGCTCCAAGCTGCTCCCCAAAAGCCGCGCTAGAATTTTGAACTGATTCCCACTCAGGCCAGCCCGCGCTCTGCCAGTCTCGCCAGCGTCCATTCGTATTCCGCCACGGGTTGGTCAACGACACTCGGGCTGCGCAATTCCGGCGGCAGCACTTCCCAGGTGTAGGTTTCCATTTCGAGATGCGAACACAGCGCCGGCTTTGCCGCCAGCAAATCGAGCGTGCCAAGGATGTGATCGGCGGTGTTGTCAAGCAGGGTTGTCGCCGGCGCATGCAAAGGAACGTGGAAATGGATGCGCCACTCGTCGGTCGGCTGAGGATTGAGGGCGGACAAGTGCGAGAGAACGTGGGCCAGGTCTTTGTGCCTGGTCAACCTTCCGCCCGCATCGCGCGCGACGACCTGGTGCAAGTAAACGTCGTCGGCAAATGGTTTCAAGGCCTCAAGCGCCTCCGGCGTGGGATTCGTCTTCAGTGCGTTGCTCAAATGGATTTTGCTGATTTTGATCCCGTGCTGCTGAAAAACGGCGATGGCGTTTTGCGGCTGCTCAAACTCGACGGCAAAGTGGCAGGTGTCATAGTTGACGCCGAGGTGGCGGCCCAGCCGGTAGTCGGTGCAATGCTCCGCGCGCAGCCGGTCGAAAAAATGGATCGTCTCAATCGTGTTCTCCAGCAGTCCGAACGGTTCAGGCTCCAGTCCCAACCATAATTGCCGCCCGGTCATTTCGCTCACGCGCGCGACGTGCTCCACACAATGCCACAGATTGGCGCGGATCGTCTGCACTTCCTCCGCCGTCGTGACGAGACCCTTCAACGAGCCGGGCACGGTGCCGACGCTGCCTTCCACCCCGGGCGGCACCAGCCGCGCCAGCAAATCAAACAGCAGGTTCGTGTAAGCCAATCGCGCTGGCGAAGTCCAGTCCGGCAGAAAGACCTGCTCCTTGATCCGTTCGCCGTGGAACTGGCCGAATGAAAATCCATTGATCGTGAAAACGTAGCATTGGTGCTGATCCAGCCACCTGCGAAAGGCCAGCAGCGTCGAGGGATCGCTCAGTTCACGGGCGGCGCGGTTGCTCAGGCGCAGGCCGATGCCGTAGGGCCGGCCGGGGCAGACCCGTTCCCGCACGGCGAGCGTGTAGTTCTGAAGCGCCCCAAACATCTCCGCCCACGACTCACCGCGATGAATGTTGGCGCAATAGGCCAGATGCAGGCCGAATTTGAGCTTCATCAAGTCCTGCCAACCATAACCCCGGCGCGGCGAATGAGGAAAGCACGATTTGCGCTTGCTTGCCCGCAAATTATTGGCTGGCGTTTTTGGCTTCGTAGCCGCAAACAAGTTGCCGATGGCCGGCCCGAATCTTTACCGCGTAGAAGGTTTCCTTCCGCCTCTTCATCGTCGTCGGCGGTTTTACGCGGTTTACACCAGCAACCGCCTCGAGATTCTCGCCGACAAGTTGGCCGAGGTGTGGGCCAAACCCTTGCGCTCGCCGCGTAGAAGGCTTCCTTCCGCCTCTTCATCGCCGTCGGCGGCTTTACGCGGCTCGCCGTTCGCGCCGGCGGTCATCGTCGTGCAGAGCCAGGGCATGGCGCGCTGGCTGAAGATCGAGTTGGCCCAACGCCTCGGCATCTGGGCCAACGGCGTGTTCCCGTTTCCCAAGGCGTTCAGCCGGCAAATGTTCGAGGCGGTTATTCCCGCTTTGCCGCGTAGAAGGCTTCCTTCCGCCTCTTCATCGTCGTCGTCGGCTTTACGCGGTTTGCCGCTGGAATCCGCCTTCGAGCGCGAAGTCATGGTCTGGAAAATCATGGAACTTCTGCCACGCTTGGCTGACCGGCGCGGATTCGAGGAAATCGGAAATTACCTTGGCGGCGGCACTGACGCTCGCAAACGCTTCCAACTTGCCGCAAAAATCGCCAACCTGTTCGATCAATACCTGCTTTTCCGCCCGCAACTGATTCGCGGCTGGGAGCGGGGCGCGGACTCGCCCCGTGCAAGGCTTCGTTCCGGCTCTTCATCGTCGTCGTCGGCTTTACGGGGCGAGCATTGGCAGGCGCAGCTTTGGCGCGAGATGACCACCGACCAAAAGCTGGACCATCCTGCCGCGCTGCGTGAGATTTTTCTCAGGGACTGCATCAATCTGAAGCGTAGCCGCCGAGGTAACGAGGCGGACACGTCGCGGGCTGGAGATCCGCCTCCTCACGTCGGCGGCTACGGGCCGGGCAGCCTGCCGGAGCGCGTCGCCGTGTTCGGCATCTCGGCGTTGCCGCCGTTTTATCTCGAACTGTTCACCGCCCTGTCGTCGCGGGTGGAATTGCATCTCTTCCTGTTGCAGCCGTCGCAGGAATACTGGGGGGCGATTGTCAGCGGCCGCGAGGCGGAACGGATTTTGAAAGCGACGGCACGGGACGCATCGGCGAGCGGCGAACTGCATCTTGAAGCCGGCAACCGGCTGCTGGCTTCAATGGGCCAACTCGGCCGGGACTTCCTCAACCTGATTCTCGATGCCGGCGATTGGGCGGACGAGAGCGATTTCGCCGAGCCGGGCGAAGATTGCCTGCTGCACGCCATTCAGTCGGACATCTTCCATCTGCGCGATCGGGGCCGTGCGATTTCGGATTTGGACGAACAGCCCGAAAGCGAAACGGCGCGGCTGACCAAGCTTCCGATTAACCCGGACGACGACTCCGTCCAAATTCATTCCTGCCACAGCCCGCTGCGCGAGATGGAGGTGCTTTACGATCACTTGCTCGACTGGTTCCAAAGTGATCCCTCGCTCGCGCCGCGCGACGTGCTCGTGATGACGCCGGACATCGAGACCTATGCCCCGTTCATTCAAGCCGTGTTCGACGCCCCCGAAGATGAAGTCCGGCGCATTCCTTTCCATCTGGCCGACTGCGGCACGCTCCACGAGAGCGTCGTGGCCAGCACGTTCCTGAAACTGCTGAACTTCGCCTCGGCGCGAATGACGGCGACGGAAGTTTTGTCGCCGCTTGAAACGCGGGCTGTGCGCGAGAGGTTCGGCCTGTCCGAAAGCGATCTGGAACGGATCCGCCGCTGGGTGAAGTTGGCCAACATCCGCTGGGGCATGGACGCGGAGCACCGGCGCGCGCTCGGCCTGCCGCCGTTTCCAGAAAACACCTGGCGGCACGGACTCGACCGTCTGTTGCTCGGCTACGCCATGGCCGGACGCGGCGAAAAAACGTTCGGCGACATTCTGCCGTTCGACGATGTCGAAGGCGCCGCCGCCGAATCGCTCGGGCGTTTCGCCGAATACCTGGACCGGCTGTTCGGCGCCGTCCGCGCGCTGCAAAGACCGCAACGCTTGCCGGACTGGGAGCGAATCCTGCTCGATTTGCTGGACACGTTCTTTTTGCACGACGACGAGACGCACGCCGAATTGCTCGAACTCCGCGCCGTGCTGCGGAAAATCGCCCGCGACGCCGCGCTCGCCGGTTTTGACGAGCCGGTGGAATTGGCCGTGATGTTGGAGCCGCTGACGCAGCAATTGCGGGAGGACCGGTTCGGGTCCGGTTTTTTGACCGGCGGTGTGACGTTCTGCGCCCTCAAGCCGATGCGCAGCATCCCGTTCCGCGTCATTTGCCTCGTGGGGATGAATGACAACGCCTTCCCGCGCGCCACGCCGCACCTGACCTTCGACCTCATGGCGCAGAAACCGCAGCCCGGCGACCGCTCCGTGCGCGAGGACGACCGCTACCTGTTCCTCGAAACGCTGCTCTCGGCGCGCGAGCGGCTTTACCTCAGCTACGTCGGCCAATCTCAACGAGACAACAGCGAAGCGCCGCCGTCCGTCGTGGTGAGCGAGTTGATGGATTACATCAAGCAGGGATTCGAGCTGTCTGCCGAAGAACGTGCTGCCGGCATCTTGCCGGCAGTCCCCACCAGCGACCGTGCCGCCGGCAAATGTGCTGCCGGCATCCTGCCGGCAGGTCCCGCCAGCGGCGAGTTGGCAGCACGCGCCCCGCGCGACATTCTCGCCGACTTCGCCGTCACGAAGCACCGCCTGCAGGCGTTCAGCCCCGCCTGCTTCAACGGCTCGGACAAAAGATTGTTCAGCTATTCGGCGGCAAACTGCGCGGCGGGCCGGTTGACGCAACGCGAGCGCTCCTTGCCCGCCCCGTTTGTCACGACGCCGCTGCCCGAGCCGGAAGCGGAATGGCGCGCAGCGAATCTGTGCGACCTCGCGGAATTTTTCTGCAATCCGGCCAAATTCATCGCCACGCGCCGTCTCGGGTTGCGCCTGCCGTACGAGGAAGAGCCGCTCGAAGAACGCGAACCGTTCGCGCTCGACGCCTTGGAGTCGTATTCGGCCCGGCAGGAACTGGCCGAGCGGAAACTCCAAGGCCGCGACCTCGCGGCGGATTACGCCGCGCTTAAATCCGCCGGCCTGCTGCCGCCGGGCGAATCGGGTGCGGTCATTTACCGCGGCTTGCGCGACGAAGCGGAGCAATTCGCGTCCAAACTGGCGCCGCACATCGCGGGCGGTTTTCGACCGCCGGTCGGAATTGATCTACAAGTCGGCGGGTTTCACCTCACCGGCCAGTTCGCGCGTGTGACCGAGCGGGGACTGTTGAGCTATCGCTGCGCGAAAGTGAAGGCGACGGACATGATCCGGCATTGGATTCAGCACGTCGCTTGGAACGCGCTGCGGCCTGCCGACTGCGAACTGGCCAGCCTGCTTGTCGGGCGCGACGCGGCGCAGCGTTACGCCGCGCTCGAAAAAGCCGGCGAAGTCTTGTCGTTGCTGCTTGAACTTTACTGGCGCGGGCTGTCGCTGCCGCTGAAGTTTTTCCCGGAAACTTCGCGCGCGTTTGCCGAGGCGGAACTCAAGCAGCGGGGCGGCAAGCCGAAAATGGAACCGGCGCTGGCCGCGCTGCGGGTCTGGGAAGGCGATTCGTTCGGCCACACGCGGGCCGAGAAGGAAGACGGCTATTTCGACCTGTGTTTTCGCAACGCCGAACCGCTCGACGAGGAATTTGCGCAGACGGCGCGCGCGGTCTTCGGGCCGCTACTGGGCCACATGGAGGAGCAAAAGTCATGAACCCGCCGCCGGTCTTCCAACTCGACTCGACGGAGTTGAAAAAGGGCGTGAGCCTGATCGAGGCGAGCGCCGGGACGGGCAAGACGTTCACCATCGCCGGGCTTTTCCTCCGGCTGGTGCTGGAGCACGGATTGTCTGTGCGGGAAATTTTGACGGTCACCTACACCGTCGCCGCCACCGAGGAACTGCGCGACCGCATCCGCCAGACGCTCACGAGCGCGCTCAAGGCTTTCGAGACCGGCACGAGCGAAGCCCCGTTCGTCCAAACGTTGGTGGAGAAATTCCGCGGCGAAAAGCAGGGCAAGATCGCGCTTCTGGAACAGGCGATTCACGGCTTCGACGAGGCGCCGATCTACACCATCCACGGCTTCTGCCAGCGCACGTTGCAGGACCGGGCCTTCGAGAGCGGCAGCCTGTTTGACGCCGAACTCGTCGCCGACCAGAGCTTGATCCTGCGGCAAATCCTCGAGGATTTTTGGCGCAAACACGTGCTCGCGGCGGGCAAAATCGCGGCCGGCTATGCGTTGAAGAACGAACGGTCGCCCGAAAGTTTCCTGCCGTTGATCAACGGCTGTCTGCCGCACCGGTTTCTCAAAGTGCTCTCGCCGGTGGCGGGGCGCGACCTGCCGGCGCTCGCAGCGGATTTGGAGTCGGCGTTTGCTGCGGCGGCGGAAGTCTGGCGGCAGGACAGGGACGCCCTCGTGAGCCTCTTCGGCGATCACGCCGGCTGGGGTAACAAACCCTACAACCGCAGCGACGAGATGGCGGAGTTGTTCGCGCAGGTTGATGCTTGCTTCTCACAAGCGGATTTCTCGGCGGACGCGCTGGCCAGCCTGGAGTTTTTCACGACCGGCGCGCTGGAGAACGGCCGGTCCAAGAAGTCGAAAGCGCCCGTCCCGAAACACCGCTTCTTCGAGCTTTGCGCGGAGTTGGCCGCGGCGGAGCAACGGTTTTTGGCCGGGTTGGAACTGCACGCGCTGCGGTTTGCCGAGCGCGAGTTGCCGCGACGGAAGGACGCGCTGAAGGCGCAATCGTTCGACGACCTGCTCAATCGTTTGCACGATGCGCTTGAGGCGCCCGGCGGCGACAAGTTGGCCGCCGAACTCCGCCGGCAATATCCAGCCGCGCTCATTGACGAGTTCCAGGACACTGACCCGGTGCAATACCGCATTTTCCGGAAAGTGTTCGCGGGCGCGGAGAATTTTCTCTTCCTGATCGGCGACCCCAAGCAGGCCATCTACGGTTTTCGCGGCGCGGACATCTTCACTTACCTCGAAGCGGCACGGCAGGTGGATTATCGCTACACGCTCCGGGGAAACTGGCGCGCGGAGTCCGGTCTGGTGAACGCGACCAATCATTTGTTCGCGGCAAATCCGTGCGCCTTCGTGTTCGATGGAATCCGGTTTCATCCGGTCGCAGCCAAGGGCGACGCGGACAAAAAACCGCTGCAAATTGACGGGGTCGCCCCACCGCCGTTCCAAGTTTGGTTCTGGGAACGCGACGACGGAGAAATCACGAAAGGCGAGGCTGAAAAATCACTGCCCCCTGTCGTCGCTTCCGAGATCGCGCGCCTGCTGAACGGCGACGCAAAACTCGGCGACCGCCGGCTTTTGCCCGAAGACGTGGCCGTGCTAGTGCCGGAAAACCGCCAGGCGCGACTGATGCAGGATGCGCTGGGCGCCCTGGACATCCCGAGCGTGCTTTACACGACGGAGAGCCTGTTCAAATCGCGCGAGGTGGCTGAAACCAAACATCTGCTGGCGGCGATTGCCGAGCCGGGCAACGAGCCGCTCCTCAAAGCCGCGCTGGCGACGGACATCCTCGGCCACACGGCGGAGCGGATCGAACAATTGGCCGCTGACGAAACCGCCTGGCAGAACGTGTTGCAGCGGTTTCACGGCTACCTGGCCGCATGGACGAAACGCGGATTCATCCAGATGTTCCGCGGGCTGCTGCAACGCGAGGAGGTGCGACAGCATCTGCTCAAGTTCCCCGACGGCGAGCGCCGGCTGACCAACCTGCTTCATTTCGGCGAGGTGTTGCATCAGGCGAGTGTCGAGAACAGTTTCGGTGTGGCCGGGCTGATGAAATGGATCGCCGAGCAGGAAAGTTCCGAAGAACTCGCGCCCGAGGAACATCAACTTCGGCTCGAACGCGACGAGAAGGCGGTCAAGCTGGTCACGATCCACCGGAGCAAAGGCTTGGAATACCCGGTCGTCTTCTGCCCGTTCTCGTGGAAAGGCTCGGACATCCGGCATAACCGCGAAGAGATCGTGCTGTTCCACGAACCCAAAAGCGGCGAGCAAATCCGCGATCTGGGCAGCGAGGACTTCGCCCAGCACGCACAGCTCGCGCGGGTCGAGAAGCTGGCGGAGAATGTGCGGCTGCTTTACGTGGCGCTGACTCGGGCCAAGCACCGCTGTTATTTCGTTTGGGGCGGATTCAAAAACGCGGCGACCTCCGCCCCCGCGTGGCTCCTGCATCCGCCGGAAAACCCGAGGCTAAATCCCGTCGAAGCCTTGGAAAACAGGTCCGATCCGCTCACCGACGACCGGATGCTGGCGGATTTGCGCCGGCTCAGCGATGAGTCCGGCGGGACGTTCGCGGTGGACGAGTTGCCGCCGGCGTCAAACGAAAAGTTTGCGTTGCCGACGCTTGATGAAGGCGCGATGAATGCCCGCGAGTTCACGGGGCGCATCCAGCGCGACTGGCGCATCTCCAGCTTCTCGTCACTCACGGCCGGCAAAGGCGATGAACAGCCGGATTACGATGCGGTCTGGGAAACCCGTGGCGTGGAAACCGAGGCGGCGGGCATCTTCGCGTTTCCGCGTGGCGTCAAGGCCGGCACCTGCCTGCACAAGATTTTCGAGAAACTGGATTTCCCGCCCTGGGCCGAGCCGGCGACGAAAGACTTGATTGCCGACGAACTTCGGGCGCACGGAGTTTCGGCGTCCGAGTTCTCGGGCGTCGTCCATGACATGCTCGGCAAAGTGCTGACCGCGCCGCTCAGGTTTGGTTTCGGAGGGGCGAGCTCTGCGAGCCTTGCCTCTCGTCCAAGAACGGGGCGTCGTGGAACTCCGCCCTCCGAATCAGTGATTGACACATTCATGCTCGCGCAGGTGCCGATGAACCAGCGCCTGAACGAACTGGAGTTTTGCTTCCCGCTGGACCGGCTTGCGCCCCAACCGCTGCAATCGTTGCTGGCCAGGCACGGCGTGCTGGACGCCGACGAGCCGGAGCGATTCAGCTTCAGTCCTGTCACCGGCATGTTGAAAGGCTACATTGATCTCGTGTTCGAATGGCAGGGGCGGTTCTACATCGTGGACTGGAAATCGAACTGGCTCGGCAACCGCGTCGAGGATTACGGCCCCGCCGCGTTGCGCGAGGAAATCCTGCACCGCCGGTATTTCTTCCAGTACCAACTCTACACCGTGGCGCTGGACAAATACCTGCGCCTGCGCCTGCCCGGCTACCGTTACCGCGACCATTTCGGCGGCGTATTCTACATTTTCGTGCGGGGCGTTGACCCGGCGCGGCCCGAATTCGGCATCTACCGCGACCTGCCGAGCGGCAAACTCATACGTGAAGTCGGCGAAATGCTCTCAAGTCGCATCGAGGCAGGGAGGTCAACGTGAAACGCCGCAGCGCAACCTCAAAAAAAGTGGGACAGGCATCACGCTTGTCCAAGACGCCAACATCAAAGTCCCCGACAACCGGAACGGCTCTAATGCGTAGCCGCCGACGTGAGGAGGCGGTCCCCCGCGAAACGTTGTTGCTGCCGCCTCCTTACGTCGGCGCCTACGACACCTTCAGCGATCTTGATCGGTACTTCGCGCGTTTCCTCGAGCGGCTGGCTGGCGGCAACAACCTTGAACTTGCTTTGGCCGCGGCGTTGGTCAGCCGCAACCGAAGCGAAGGCCACATCTGCCTCGATCTGGCCGTGGTCGCGGGGAAGCCGTTCCAAGAGAGAGCAGACAACGCCGCGCAGGCTGTCGTTTGTCCAGACTTGGTTTCATGGACGCAGAAGTTGCGGGCGTCGCTGGTCGTTGGCGCGCCGGGCGAGTTCAGGCCGCTGATTCTTGATGAAGCCGGTCGGCTTTACCTGCACCGTTACTGGGAATATGAAAGGGCTTTGGCCGCTGAGATCAAACGGCGGGCTGGTGAATTTCCTCTCGCCATTGATGAAAAAGTTTTGAACGAGTGCGTTGACCGGCTGTTCCCGGACGGTGCTGTGCTCGGTGTCCACGCTTCAGCGTGCTCCGAGTTTGGTGTCCACGCTTCAGCGTGCTCCGAGTTTGACACCCTGAAGGGCGGACACCGAACGCATTTCCAGAGTAGCGGAAAGGGTGAGGAGGTTGACTGGCAGAAGGTCGCCGCCTTGACCGCCGCCCGCAGGCAGTTCTGCGTCATCTCCGGCGGGCCAGGCACGGGCAAAACCCGGACGCTCGTGCGCATTCTCGTTTTGTTGCTGGAACTCGCCCGAGGCAAACCGTTGCGGATGGCCGTGGCGGCGCCCACCGGCAAGGCCGCCGCGCGCATCCAGGACGAAATCCGCGCCGCCAAGGAGCAACTGCCCTGCGCCAACGCCATCAAGGCGCAACTGCCGGAGCAGGCCACGACCATCCATCGCCTGCTCGGAGCGACCCCGGATTCGGCGTTTTTCCGCCACAACGCCAAGAACCCGCTGCCGGTGGACGTGGTCATCGTGGACGAGGCCAGCATGGTGGACCTGGCGCTGATGGCCAAGTTGTTCGCTGCCATTCCGGCGTCGGCGAAAGTGATTTTGCTTGGCGACAAAGACCAACTCGCGTCGGTCGAGGCCGGCGCGGTGCTGGGCGACATATGCGCGGGCGGTTTTTCGGAGGGCGGAGTTCCACGACGCCTTGCACGTCAGGGACTCGCGGAGCTTGCCCCTCCGGCAGACGTGACAGCCCGCCCTGCCTTGACCGATTGCATCGTCCAACTCCGCAAAAGCTACCGCTTCGGCGAGGACAGCGCGATCCACCGGCTCAGCAGCGCCATCAACGACGGCGGCGCGCCGCGCGCCGTCGAAATTCTGAATGAGTCGCGCGCGCCGGAATCCGGCGTCGCATGGGTGAAGTTGCCTGAACCGGCCCGCTTGAAGTCCGCGCTCAAGGAAAAACTACTCGCCGGTTTCCAAGCCTATTTCAAAGCGACCGATGCGCGCGCGGCTTTGCAGGAGTTGAGTCGTTTCCGAATTTTATGCGCGTTGCGGGCAGGTCCGTATGGCGTGGTGCGAGTCAACGAGCTGGCCGAGGAGATTTTCGAGGAAGCCGGACTCATCCGGCAGACGGGGTCGTGGTATTTGCGCCGCCCAGTCATGGTGACGCGCAACGATTACACCCTGCGGCTGTTCAACGGCGACACCGGCGCGATCCTGCCCGACGCTGGAGGCGGCGTGCCGCGCGCCTTCTTCCTCGGGACGGAGGGCGAGTTGCGCGCAGTGTTGCCGGCCCGGTTGCCGGAACATGAAACGGCTTACGCCATGACCGTCCACAAAAGCCAGGGGTCGGAATTCGAGCGCGTGCTGATCGTCCTGCCCGACCGCGACGTGCCGATTCTCACCCGCGAACTGCTTTACACCGGGATCACGCGCGCCCGCGCCGGCGTGGAGATTTGGGCCGGCGAAGATGTGCTGGCGGCAGCCATTGGGCGGCGCGTGTCGCGCAGTTCAGGATTGTGCGACGCCGCCGCAACATCAGAGCCAAGCCGAGACCACCGATAATCCCAAGACTCAGCATACTCGGTTCAGGAACCACCGCTGGGGTTCCAAGTGATGTGGACGGCAGAGGAGGCAACACTCCAGCAGCCACGCTGTCTTTTACGGTCATGCGTTCAACCTCAAAGAGTGTGACACCGCCGCTGAATGGCTGCCCTACGTTTGCGTCCTCAATGGCGGGAACGCCGTGGCTGTTGAGATAGACCGTCGTTTGATCGACGACACCGTGTATGCCGAAGGTTACCTGCACGATGGGGATGCTTGCCGGTGAGATCGTTTGGACTTCCGAGAAGCCTTGGGAGAAACCTCGGTTTGCCTGCAATGTCAGTAATGCTGCCGAAAGTATGGCAAATAGAATCTTCATGTCTTCACCTGCGTTTAAGATTACACAAAGGCCGACGCCGCCAGCAAAAGCAAAATCAACTCAAGCCAACGCCTCATGCCGAAATCCGGTGGTAGTGTTCAAACAATGCCCCGCCCTGCCAATTCAAAAAACGCAGGGCCCCGGCGCTCCCGTGTTTCGGGGCGTCGTTTCGCGCCCTTGTGAACAACATTGGAAACCGAATCAGCGGCCTAAAATTCCTACGCCCTTGTACGCCGTCAGACTTCCGCTTCGTGCCGTGCGTCGGCCAAACCTATGATCACTCCAGTTGCCTTGACCATCTCGCCAACACACAACTTAAATTTCCGACCAGGCTGAAGGAAGTGGTGTGGCGCTTCAGGAGCCATGAAGAAAACTTTGACGCGATATACGGACTGCTCTGGCGAAGGTTGGGTTTCCAGTTCGACGAAAAGAGTCCAAAGCTCTTTTCCCCAGTTCGGGTCGTTTTCAAAGTGGACGTGAGACCAATACCTACGAAGGTTCCCATGTCCGGCTAATGAAAGACTCCACCCAGTCTTTGGGTCAAAATGGATTTCAGCAAAAGCCTGCGGGTTTTGGATTTTTCCGTCCATACGCTTAGGGTTTGGGCAAGATTGTTATCGGGGCCGTGAGGTCTTGGATGGGAACGAAAACCGGATTGCCTTGTATGCCGTCCGTCAAAACGGGACCAATCCAAGGTTTCACCATGACACTCCTGTTTCCTGACACCTTCACCGGTGGGACACCGCTCTGCGCAAAAGCTCTTCCGCATCCTGGCGCAGATCATTTGTTGTCGTCCTGATCTGAAGGGCTTGTTCAACGACCGATTTTAGGACTTGCGCTTCGTCAGGGTGCTTTGACCAATAGTTGGGCGGGATGGACTTCAAGGAAACGAGCAACTCTCCATCATACATTTCGCCTGCAAGCGGCTCTGACTGCAAGAGGCGCAGGACTATTGGCACCACATATTCAGGATGTATCTGCTGGCGGCACGCTTTGCAGATGTCTTCGACGCCAAGTTCTTCAAGAGGAATTTCTCGAACGGAACGATACCACGCAGGGAGCGGATATTCTTCACCTGTGGCTGGTGGCAATCCAGCGATGCCTTTCTCTTTGTCCAAGAGCGCGAAAGTGAGGCGTCTTCGATTCATTTCGTTCATAAGCCAGCTCCCTTGATAGCCTGCTCGATTTGTTGGATCGCTTGTTGAGCTTGCTGGCGAGCAGCTACCCCAGCAGGGTCAGTTGCGTTCTTGAGGGCATCCGCATTGTTACGCAAGCCTCGAAGGATGTTGCCCAAGTCTTGCACGTGATCGTAAGTCCCGCCGCCAGGCTTTGGAATAGGATTGCCAACCATGTCACTAATCGCGGCAGAGATGTCACCCTTTGGCCCAGGCTTGAGGTTTTCCGTCAGGATGTTGTCTATCTTATTCACGGCGCTGGCTTCGCCCTGCGTTAACCCTCTCGTGGCACCAGCCTCCGGGTTACGGGTAAGGAAAATCGCAAGCAGACTAGCAGCTTGGTATCCCGGCTGGCTGGGGTCATACCAGCCGGCATTGGCCGCCGGGGTTTGATTCTCCCAATAGTAATCCGCCCACTTACGCAGGTCACGGCCCAAGCCGGGATCGTTCAAGTAGCCTTGGCCCAGCATGTCAAGCCCAGTTCCAAGGGCACTAAAAAGCACGCTGCTTAACTGCGCGCCCACGCCATAAACTTGGTCATACGCCCAACCCGCCGTGGCCTTGATTCCCACACCTGTCCAATAGCCGGCGGTTGGTTCCTCTTGCGCCCCCAATCCAAACGGGTCGAGATAACTCACCGGATTTCCGTTCGCGTAGGCATAGAAGTTCAACCCGCCCGCAAAACCCGCCGGATCCGGATTGATGAACCGACAGATGTATGGGTTGTAGTACCGCGCTCGCATGTAAAGCAGGCCGTTCGCGTCGGTCTGCACCCCGTAACGCCCGTTGAACTGAAACGGCGTGTCGTTGGTGCCGGCACGATACGTGGTCGTGCCGTAGGCGCTGTATTCAATGCGATCCGTGGGAATTCCATTGCTGTCCGTCAGCGCCACGGTCGAACCGCGATAGTCGTAGTGATACGTCAGCGTGGTGCTGCTGTTCGTCGTCTCCGTGACTTCGTAGAGCAAGCCCGCGCCATAGACGTAGTAATTCGTCACCCCGTTCTGGATGCGCATCAGGACTTGAGAGAGCGCGGCGTTCGGATTGATGACAAACTTCGTGACCGTCCCACCGTTGGTAGTTGCCACGCGGTTCCCAGCCGGATCGTAGGCATAAGTCAATCCGCCGACAGCCAACAGCCGATTTCTTGGGTCATACGTGTAAGTCGCGAACGTGTCATTCGTCAGCGGCGCGCTGGTGAGGTTGCCGTCTAGGTCATTCACCACGCTCTGACCGTTGAACGTGGCGATGCGGTTGTCATCGTCATACGTCATCGTGCGCGTCGGCGGCGCGTTTGAATGGGGCAAGGGCGCGGCAAATTCCCAAGCCACTCTCGCGGCGTTGTCCCAATTCAACTTGAAGAACGCTATCGGCGCGTTGTTCGTCAACTTCTCCACGATGTTGGTTGTCTGCCCCGCCGCATCGTAGGCGATCTCCCGCACCGTGCCGTTGGGGCGTGTGATCTTTTTCACCCGGCTGGCCAGGTCATACTCAATGCTGGTCTTGCGCTGTGCCCAATCCGTGACGTTTGTGAGCCGGTTCAGGCTGTCATAAAAATAGGTGACAGTCTTCCCGCCCGGATAGACTAGATTCGTCACGTTCCCGTTGGCGTCGTAGCGATACTGAATCAAATTCCCGTCTGCGTCGCGGTAGCTGGAGACGCGGTCGTAAGCGTCGTAGCTCCAGGTGTTGGTGGCCGGGCCGCCTGAAGGCGGGACAACAAACACGTTGGTCAGGTTGTCATTGGCGTCGTAGCGGTAGAGCGTCGTGCCCACATCATCTGTACGATTGGTCAACCGGCCTTTAGCGTCATAGTAGAAGTTGGCAGTTTGCGTGGACGGCTCGCGCACTGTGCTCACCAGGCCGCGATTGTTGTAGGTCTGGGATGTGGTACGACCGATAGGACTGATCGTGTTGGTCAGCCGGTTCGCCCCGTCAAACTGAAATTGCCACTTCTTGACGTTACGATTGGTGAGTGTGATCTGGTTGCCGGCGGCATCGTAAGTGCGGAGCACGGTGCGCAAAGCCGGATCGGTGAGTTTCGTCAACTCGCCGCGCTTGCTCCATTCCTGCCGGGTCACTTCCCACGCAGCGTTGGTGGTGGCCAGCATGCGTCCATCGGCGTCGTAGCCGTAGCGCGTGGTGCGTTGCAGCGGGTCGGTCACGCTGACCAATCGCGGCGCCGCGTCGTTGGTAAAGAGCGTGGCTTGTTGCAGTGGATTGATGGTGCGCGCGAGCCAGTCGCGATTGTCATAAATGTTGGTGGTCACGGGGACGCCTTGCGGGGTGGCGGGGAAGGTCGTGGCCAAGAGTTTGCGCGTGGCGCTCCAGGTGTTGCTGACGATATTGCCGCGCGGATCGGTTGTGCTTGCGGCGTTACCGACCGCATCGTATGCGATCCGAGTGACAAGATTTGTCGGCGCAACGGAATTGGTCAACTGGCGGCGATTGTTGTAGCTGAAAGTGGTGGTAAAACCGCGCCCATCGGTGTGGCTGGTCACGTCACCGAACGAGTTATTGACAAAACTTTCGCTGCCGAGACTGTTGGGATAGGTGATGCTGTTTAACAAGCCGTTGCCGTCATAACCGTAAGTGGTGGTGCCGCCGGAATCGGCGCGCGTGTGGAGCGTGCCATCAGTGTTGTAGGTGTAACTCACCCAATCGCCGGCTCCGTTCGTCGAGCCGGTCAAAGAAAACTGGGCGTTGTAACCAAACGTGCTGGGATTGCCGCGCGCGTCCACGCGCCGCCACAAGCGATCCTGCGCGTCGTAGAAGAACTGGTTCGTGTAGCCCAGCGGGTCAATCGCACGGAGCAGGTTGTGGCGGCCGTCGAACTCGAAGCGGTTGGTTTCGTTCAACGGCGAGACGGTCATCACCACGTGGTCTTGCCCGTCATAGAACGTCTGGCTCACGTTGCCCAAAGCGTCTCGAAGCGCAATGAGCCGATGCTTGTCGCCGTAGAAGAATCGTCGTTTGCTTCCCGCCGGGTCTTGCTCCACGTTTTCGTAGCCCGACCAGAAAAGCTGCCACGCTTTGTTGGGGTCGCCCTGGGTGTATTGCTCGATCACGCGCCCAAAATCATCATACACATTCGTCGTGACCACTTGGTCGAGCGCGTTCTTGGTGGCGGTGATTTGGTGATTGGTGTCGTAAATGAATGTGCGGGTCTTTTGCTCGGGATCGGTCACGGACGTGAGGTCGCCTTGCGGACTGCAAGCCGTGCTGTAACCGTAGGAGACAGTGCGCGTGCCGTCTGTCACCGAGGTCAATCGTTGCGGGCTGCCGGTGTAATTGAAGGTGAGCGTGCGGTTCTTCCAGTCTTTGACCGTCTGCACCCGATTGCTGGTGTCGTAGGTAAGCGTGAGACTGACGTTGGTGTATTGGGCCACGATGTTAGTCAGCCGCTTGTTGGCATCGAACTTGAAGGTGTTGCCGTGCCGCTCTTGAAGGTTGTAAGCCGAGTTGGTCTTGGTCAGCGTCATCGTGCAGTTGGCGGGCGGTGTAAAGCTGCCGTCGGGCTGTTTGATGAACTGGATCGTGTCCTTGCCGAGCGTGATCGAGACGCCGTTGTTAATGAGCTGGTCAATGCCCCACTTGGCAATCAGGGCGGTCACCGCCCAGTTCTTGGGACTGCCGGTCGTGCTGTAGAGTTCGCTCGCCGCTCTGGTAGCGACCAGCATCGGAGCCATCTGTGCCGGGGTGGTCTGTCCCAAGCCCAGCAGCGGGGCGCTGACCTCCGACAGTCCCAAGCAATAATTGTGAACCCAGCCATGCGCCATACCCGCCAAGTTGTGGTGACGACGGGCCGAGGAATAGTGGCGGGCGAAGGTGAAGCCCCGTGGCTCTCGCTGGCCGAGCGTCAAATCCGTCTCGTTCACCGTGAACGAACCATCGGTCATGTTGACCGGTTCGGCGGCAAATGGATCCCAGACAAACGCGCCCGATGGGTCGAAGTAATCCGGTTGCCAGGCGTTCCACACCCACACATAAGACGGATCGGCTGTGGCGTCCGGGTCGGAGGCGTAGCCGCCATTGTAAACGCCCGCAATCAACATGGATAGCTGCCACTCCAAGTTGCCCTGGCTGTTCGTTCTGTCCCGACGTGCCGCAATCCCGTACCCGGCCCAACTTCCCGCCCCCGCCACGTTGATCAGGCCGTTCTGCGGGAGCAGCAAGGAGAATCCTGCGTTGATGTAACTCGCCAATCCATTCGTGTCATAATTCGACAACTGGCCGCTCACGGTCGCCCAGTTGTTGCTGTTGGCCAGAAACACTTTTCGTGTCGTGTTGGTGCTGCTCAACAGAAGCATCTTCACCGTCGAAGCGCCGACCACGTTGCTCGATTGCAGTTGTTCGATGATTCCGTGCTCCATTGCGCTCTGCACATAAGCGCCGACTTCAAAGCACTTCTTGAGTCGTTGGACATCCGCAGTGGTGTTGCCGCTGCTGGCTATGATGGAACTCAGTTGCAGGTAAACATCCACGTAATAGCCTTGCCCGCTGCCCTGGGCCATCCTGCCGAAGCGGTGGTGATGAGTGTTCTGAACATCATACTGCGTGTTGAGGATTTGCTCGGCCAGCTCGATCTGCAACATCCAGTTCATTCCCATGACATTCAGCGTTTCGCTGATCACCTGGCGTGAACTGTCGGAAAGCCCCTGCTGCCGGTAGCTGTCCAGTTGCTCCTGTCGCCGTCGCAGCGCCTCCTCGCTCGCATCAAAGGCGTACAGCAAAACGTACGTGGCGTTGGTTCTTTGGTATTTGGCGGGGTTGAGAGAATCCGTCTGGTCATTGCTGCCCGTGTCAATGAGTGTGTTGTTGGCGAAATCCCAAATGCCGTGCGGATGATTGATGCTCACTGTGACATCAACCGTCCCGCCAGGCCCGCTGGTCTGCGTTTGCAGCACGGCTTGATCTTCCACCCAAAGCTGCGCCAGCCCGTTGTTGCTGAACGTCAGCGAAAGTCGCTGCCCTTGAAGTTCGGGAATGAACCACTGCTTGTTGGTGCCAGCGAAAGAGATCGTGAGCGCAGCCATCAGGTTCGTCGGCTCGCTGTCCCAGTCCACCACCGGCAACTGGCCGCCGCTGGTGTAAGCGGGAAACGGCAGCGATTGGCTCAGCGCCGTGTTCGTCGAGGCGACGATCTGTTGCCCGCCGATAATCTGCTCAACCGAGGCATTGGTGTTGCTCTGGACGTTGGCGAGCAAATTGGTCGTGTAATCACACAACTTGTTTCGGAGCGCCGTGTCGTTGAGATTCTGAACATAATCGCTCGTGCTCATGCCGCCCGCTGCGGTCATCAGTTCGTTCGTGCTCAACTGCATTGCCGACGGCAGGTCAATGCCGGTGATCGGCTCGCTGACTTTGAACGCCGGATCGAGATAGTAATCAGTACCGCCAATGGTGAGTTTCACCCAGACTCGATGAAAGGCGAAGTTGGTCTGGTCGCCGAAGTAGAAATAGGTCGGGTAACCTCGTGCTTGCAGCAGGCTGCCCAGGTAAATGCTCGTCGTGCCGTAGTAATTTGTGTTGGGCAGACTCAGCCTCAGCCAGTGCCGCAAGTCCTGATGGTCGGAGCTTTCGTACGGCATCTTCAGCAGACCGAATTGGTAGGTCGGCGAGTATCCCGCCGCTTGCAGCAAAGCAACCAGGAGGGCGCACTGGTCGAAGTCGTTGCCGCTCCGTTCCAACAAGGTCAATTGCGCCCCTTTCTTTGCGCCGAAATAGAGGACATGGCGGATGTGGTCATGGACATAATCGAAGATGCGTTTGGGATCGTTCTCCAACCCCCTCGCCAACGCTTGAATCTCCGGCGTGATCGCCTCGGCGACGCTTGCCCCGCTCTGACCGCCCAGTGGGCCGTTCAGCGGATTGGCCGCTTGCGAGAAGACCGGTGAATCGCCATCCACACCGTTTGTTGAATCAGTCCCTCCCGCCGTGTTGAACCAACCCGGCTCAGTGAATTCCTGAGCACCGCATACCAGTGCTGTCGCCCACAGACCCGCCGTCAGTAATCGAATCGTTTTCATCGCTCCCTCCTTATTGTGAAACTTGCTGCACATTGCCCTCGGCATCCAAAGTGACCGAGCCGCTGCGGATGCCCGTAACCACCTGCAACCAGCCGCCGGCATAGTAGCTGTAATTCAGCCGCAAGCCCGGCTGCGCCGGGTTGTTGGTCAAGGCATTTAACCCCCACAGCACTTTCCAGCCGTCCAACATTCCGTCGCCGCTCGTGTCTGGATTGTTCGGATCGGTATGGCTGATCAACAATTCAAACGCGGTGCTTATTGAGTCTCGCATAAATAATGGATATTTTATTTGAGCTATGGCATGGTTGGGTTTGTGAGACCCGAAGGCACTGCCCGACAACTGGAAGCGCGCCGCACCCGAGCGGTGTCGCTCTTGCAACA
>Ga0315289_10001957_pt1 | contig 31938 bp, 20 predicted proteins | sample YL17G11_40_MG_FD_203452 | JGI IMG/M metagenome (GOLD analysis project Ga0315289, IMG submission 203452) | Sediment microbial communities from Yellowstone Lake, YNP, Wyoming, USA - YL17G11_40 | ecosystem: Environmental > Aquatic > Freshwater > Lake > Sediment | place: USA: Wyoming | collected... | reverse complement strand
ATTACGAACCGGCCGTTGGCTGAGGAACAAATCGAGTACTCTGGTCTACAGGCCGTCCTGGACGATCTCAACCAGCGGATGGAGAGCCAGGAGGACTCGGAGACCGGCCTGATCAAAGGCGTCATCGAGGGGCCGGACATCTCCCTGATGAGGTATTCTCTGGGTCTGATGATCCGGTCGGCCCCCGGGAATGTGAAAGAGTTCTTCGATCACATCCACAGGCAACGGGGAGAGCCGATCGGACCGGACGAGAAGATCTCCGATGAGGACATGAGGAAGCTTTTTGGCTGAGCCCTCGGCGCTCGGTCGTGGATTCATGATGAGGAACTGGAAAAGAGCCCTTTGGGTCGTTTTGCTCCTACCCTTCATCCTGCTGGCTGTCTGGCTCTTTCAACTTGATCGCCGCGTCAACACGCATCCCCAGAGCCTGCCGGGCGAGCCCTTGCGGGTTGCCGTTCTGGACCCTTTGTGCGGCGGGCTCGCGCGTGACGAGCCCAGGCTCCCCGCGCGCGATTATGTCCCGCTCGGACCATTTCTCCAAGACCGCCTCGACCGGCAGGTCGAGCTTTCCTATGGCCGTCATCTTCGCGATGTGCTCGACCTCGAACAGCCGGCGGATCTGATCGTCGGCAGAGCTTCCGTCGTCGCCGAGGCGACGCAGGTGAAGGAATCCGTTCGGCCGATTGCCCGCCTGACGGACGATCGCGGCGTCACCGATATCTCCGGCCTATTCATCGTGCGTGCGGAAGATCCGGCTAAAACGATTGGCGACCTGGAAGACCACAAGATCGCGTTCGGGCCCACGGCCGAGGACGAGCGACACTCCTGGGCTCTGGCGGCCCTCGCGAAGGCCGGTATCACGCCGGTGCCACCGCTGAACGTAGTACCGACATCCAGCGACGCCGTGCAGGAGCTCGCCCAGCACAAAGTGGATGCAGCCGTGATCTCCAGCTACGCCCAAGCCATCCTGGAGGGCGAGGGGGCTGCCGAGCAAGGTGCGTTCCGCGTGGTCGGCCGGACAGCATCCGAGCCATTCATCACGGTGTTCGTCACGAGCAGAATCGGGCCTGCCGCCGAGCGCGAAATCACGAATGCCCTCCTGTCGGTCCAGGCACATCCGCAACTGCTGGAGGCGCTGAAGTCGAAGGCCGGCTTCGTCCCCTTGCAGGACAAGCCCGCCCCGAAGAAGGACTTGCCTGCTCCCGCGCCGACCGCAGAGTGGACGGATTGGCGCGGGCCGGGCCGAGCCGGGGCAAGCCCCGATGTTCCTGCCAAACTGCCCGCGGCCGTGAAGTATCTGTGGAAGCGCGGATTGACCGGCGCCGGTCTTTCCGGAATCGCCGTCGCGGCCAACCGCGTCATTGTCGCCGACAAGAGCGAGCAGAAGGACCAGGATATCTGGCGGTGTCTCGACGCCGCTACGGGCCAGGAGTTGTGGACGGTGGTGTACGCCACCCCGAAAGAGATGGAGTTTACGAACGTGCCGCGCGCCGCGCCGGTGATCCACGGCAGCTTCGTCTATCTGCTCAGTGCCTTCGGCGATCTGCACTGCGTCAGTCTCTACGGCAGCGGCGTCGTCTGGCGGAGGAACATCATCAAGGATTTCGACGCCAAGCTGCCGCCCTGGGGCACCTGCTCCACGCCACTGGTCGTGGGGGATTGCCTCGTCGTCAATCCAGGGGCTGCCGACGCCTCGCTCGTGGCACTGGGTCTCTACACCGGCGAGACGATCTGGAAGACGCCGGGTACGCCGCCCGGCTACGGATCGCTGATTCTCGGGACCTTCGGCGGCGTCCGCCAGATCGTCGGACACGACGCCACCTCTCTGGGCGGCTGGGACCCGAATACGGGACAAAGACTGTGGACGGTCCGGCCTGACAAAAAGGGCGACTACAATGTCCCGACGCCGCTGGATGTCTTCGGTCGACTCCTGGTCGCCACCGAGAACAACGGCACACGTCTGTACAGTTTCGAGCCGGGCGGCCGCATCCGGCCCGTGCCGGTCGCGCAGAACCGCGACCTGGCGCCCGACACCGCGACGCCGGTGGTCGTCGAGGGACTCGTGTTCGGATGTTCCCGCGGGCTCGTCTGCCTCGACCCCTACGATCGCCTCAAAACACTCTATCGTGCCGAGAGCGACGGGCTGTTCAAGGAGCATGCCACGTTCATCGCCGGCGGCGGCCAGGTGCTGGCCGTCACGGTCGAGGGCGAGTTGGCCCTCTTCAAAGCGGCGCGAGACGGCTTCACGCTGATAGACCGCCTGCGTGTCTTCGATGGCACGGAAGTCTGGTCCCACCCGGCCCTCGTCGGCAACCGCCTCTACCTCCGCAGCATGAACGAGATCTGCTGCATCCTACTTGACAACTGACTACGGCCACCCGAGCCCGGAGGGCGACAGATAATAGCCCAGCCATTCATGGCTGGGTAGCATGGGCAAGAAGATAAATGACGTCCCGCCAGGGACGACAGAAACACGCAAAACCCGGATAAACCGCGAATGGGAAATGCGTAGGTCGGACGCCAGTCTGCGCGGGGGACGTAGGTACCGTCCGGACACGTCAGCCGCGTGCGGTTGCCGGCGACACGCGCCCAGACGACCATGGTGTAGTGTAGGTATCCTCTTTTAATTGATGCCTGTCCCTGGCTTTCCTTTCCTGAATGGTCCTCGCAGACAAAAAGGCCGCATGGCACGTTCGGATACTGCCTCCTACCAGTCCCACACGGCCCTGTGACGTAGATTCGGCTGCCGGGAAACTCGCCCGGCAACGCAGGAACAGCGCCAGGACTTCCGTAGCCACTCTCCCGGCATCCGTGAACGCCGGGATTCTCGGCACAGAAGAAGACCCTCTGCGCGGAAGTGCAAGGCCAGACGACACCACACGAAAACCGAGATTGTCGTTGCGTTCGTGTGGATCGTTGTCGTTACGGTACGCGGCGCGACAATTCCTGGGATTATTGTTCCAGGCACCGCCACGCAACACACGACCAGAGCCATTCGGCACTGCCCCTTTGACCGACTGAATTGTAAAGGGTAAAAGAAAAAAGGGCAAAGGGTTATCCGGAAGATCCAAGGCCAGACGACACCACACGAAAACCGAGATTGACGCCGCGCCCGAGCGGATCGATGCCGCGACGGTACGCGGCGCGACAACTCCAGGGATCATGGCACCAGGCACCGCCACGCAACACACGACCAGAGCCCCTCTTCGGGGAATCCACCCACGCCTGCCCATTGGACGGGGCCCCATCATACGACCCATGCCAGTCGTCCTCGACCCACTCCCAGACGTTCCCATGCATGTCATAGAGTCCGAACTTGTTCGGTTCCTTGCCGCCTACCGCATGGGGCTGTCCGCCGGCGTTTGCGCCGTACCAGCCCGCCCGCCCCAAATCCTCCTCCTTATCCCCAGTATAGAACCGGGCAGTCGTGCCCGCCCGGCAGGCATACTCCCACTCCGCCTCCGTGGGTAGTCGCATGCCTGCCCACTCCGCAAAGCGTCTGGCATCGTCCCAACTGACCCCCACGACGGGCTGCTGAGCTTCGTTGTACTTGCGGTCGGCCCAATACCCAGGCTCAGCCACGCCGGGGTCTGCCTTCAGGAACACAGCATACTGTGCGTTTGTCACGGGATATCGACCCAGGTAGAATGCCGGCGTGCTCACCTCATGCTGTGGCCCTTCGTCGGGGTAACGTCCCGTCTCGGATGACGGCGATCCCATCTGGAATGTGCCGGCCGGGATCAGGACCAACTCATAGCCGGTCTTTTCCTCGCGCCGCACCTGTCGCTCTGCACCGGCCACGCGCCCCGCGACCAAGGCGCGAATCTCCTTGCTTGGATGCCGCGACAATCGGTCGTGCAGAACCTCCAGCGCTCTGGGATCAAGGCGGGCCAGGACACGAACGGCCGCAAGCTGACGTTGCCACAGTTCAGACTCCCTGCCGGGATCTGCCTGGAGCAATTCCACGAACGGAACCGCCGAAACCTCGACGGCATCTTCGAGACAGGCGTCCACCAGCCCCGGGAAACGGGCAAATTCCGGCCGTTGCACGACTTCACGCATGTAGGGCTCAAACAAGGATGGGTCCTCCAACGCCAGCATCAGCAGAGCTACCTCCTGCCACCAGCTATCCCCAAACCGCCCGGCCAGTTCCTTCAGGACTTCCGCCTCCTTGAAGGCGCGCCGGCGGATCTCACGGGCGGCAAGGTATTCCTGGAAACCCAGGTGCATGAAGCCAAACCGATCATGACCCCAGCCCGTGAGCAGACCGCTGCGGTCGCGCACCGCGCTCAGGAACCCGGAAGCAGAACCGCCGGGCCAGCCCGTCTCGTTGAGGGCCGGCTCCACCACTGGCCCCAACTCGGCCGCGGTGGCACGGGTGCGTCCACTCTCCTGATGCAGCCACAGGGCTACCGGCTGTAGCACCCGCCGCGTCTGGGAGGTATCCATCCCCTCCAGTCCTTTGGACGTGCGCCAATGCTCCAGCAGAACATCGATGCATTCGTCGTAGAGCCGGGCTCGCCGCTTGGGCAGGGTGCCCCGATGCCGGTGTACCAGACACAAATTGGTCAACAACAAGGGATTGCGCGTCAACTCAAAGACCCGCTGAGCCCGGAACTCCGGCTCGCGCAGGCGGGCGATCAGTTTGTCGGCCTTGTCCTCCGCGATCTGCTTGCCCTGCGTCTGATCCCGAGCCAGACCGGTCTCTACGATCCGGAACCAGGTGCGGATGAACTTCTCCGCCTGGTCGGCACTCAAGGGACGAATGTGCATCTCCAGGAACTGCTCGTTGAGCGCCACGTCGGGACTGTAGCCGGCGTAGCGGCTCGTCACCACGAACCGGCACGACCGGTGCACTCTCAGAGCCTCGCCGATCCACTGGGAGACGCGCCGCCGCTGGTCCGTGTCGGCCACTTCGTCCAAGCCGTCGAAGAGCAGCAGGAGGTTGCCGCGTTCCAGGAGCCGGCGTCCGAAACCCGCCGGGGTGGCGAGATGAGGGTGGGCGAGTTGAGCCTGGATGAAATCCTCCAGCCCGCGATCCACATGGGTCAAATCACGCAAGGCCAAAAACACCGGCACCATGCCTTCCGGCAGGCCGATACTCGCGGAGCCATTCCGCGCGCACCACAAGAGCAGACGCTTCATGTGCGTGGTTTTGCCGGCGCCGGGATCGCCCAGGATCACGATCCCCCGCTTGTGGCGCGCGGCACACTGCTCGAAGCCCTGCGGCAGCGAGATTTCCAGGTTGGCCTGGCCACTCCCCAGACATTTCTCGGCATCGGCGGCGTCCGCAAAGGGCTCCTCGCTCACACCCCGCAAGTCTACAAGGGCACGCAAGGGAATGTAGATGTCGGCGATGTCAATCGGGACTTTGAGCTGAGTGACAAACCCCGCCACGGGCAGATTCGCGTAGAGAGAATCGGCCTTGGCTAGGTAGGAGCGGATCTCGGCTTCCAGAGTTCCCTGCGGGCCGCCTTTCGGTTGAGATGTCGTTGGATGTTCGTGTTCTCCCCCGTGAGATGCACGTCGATTCTCCCAAGCCCGGAGGGCCTGAAGGAGCATCGCCCCCAGTATCTCGTCTTTGAACCAGCCCGGTTGCTGGTCCTTCTTGATGCGGGCCTTGAATGCACTCAGTTTCTTCTGCTTATCCCAGCGGTCAGGTTCTGGGTCAAGATCGCGCTCCATCTGTACCGGCAGAGACTCGTCCATCAGGAACACCAAGCGATCCTTGGCCTCGTCATATTCCAGTTCGGTGATGGAGAATTCCCTTCCTTCCGGTATCCACCCGTACCGATAAGCGATGATACCCACCAACACATCGGCCTGCCTTACTTGTTCCAGGCACGATTCTACTGTGGGGTCGGTCGTGGCCGTGAACCGTTCCATGCCAATCCATCTCATGCCGGCACGATCTATCGCGTCCTCCACGATCTGCCGCCGTAGCTTGTTATCCAGGTACGTGCTGGATACGAAGACTTTGTAGGTCGCCTCGGATTGGCCGCCTCGTGTCATAGGAGGTGCACCCCTCTACAATAGATTTCGGGCATTCGCCTCGGCCAGTGCGGGGTCGTCAATTGCTTTCGGGCGATATGGTCAGCCAGTCAGCTTCCAACCCGCCGTTCGATCCCGCCCCGCAGCACACGACCACAGCCATTTCGGCGCTGTCCCTTTGACCACCAAGCATTGTAAAGGGTAAAAGAGAAAAGGGCAAAGGGTTATTCGGAAGGTCCAAGGCCAACACCCAACGACACCACACGAAAACCGAAATCGCCGAAGCGCCCGTGGGGATCGCCGCCGCTACGATACGCGGCGCGACAGAACCTGGGATTAAGGCGCCAGGCGCCGCCGCGAACCACACGACCAGAGCCAGAGGGCGGCCCCGCAGGGTCCTTCACATCTGCCTTCGGATACTCACCCTTCCCGTCGCGGCACCATTCCCACACATTCCCGGCCAGGTCCAGGATTCTCTCCGGCGCAGCACCGCGCGTATAAACACCCACGGGCGTCGGACAGCCTATCTCGCTCTTATAGTAGTTCAATCGCGACGGATCGGGATCCTCAGGTCCCCAGGGATAGCGCCGGCCATCGGCGCCACGAGCCGCCCGTTCCCATTCGGCCTCCGTAGGCAGCCGGCAGCCCTTCCAGGCGGCGTAGGCGCCGGCCTCGTACCAGCTCACGCCAACTACCGGCCTGGTGAGGTGTTCAAGCTGCTCCTCCCAGCCAGCCGGCGCGGACCATTCGCCAAATCCGCCTTCCGTCCAGAGGCCCTTGTCTGTGTAGCCCTCAGCCTCCTTGAATCGCAGGTACTCGCCCACCGTTACGGGATAGCGACCGACTCTGTAGGTGCTGAGAGTCACCCGATGGACAGGAGCTTCGTCACCGTCCGCTTCTGGATCATAGTTGAGCTTCAACGGATCGTTCGTCTGTGCCCCCATCAGGAACTCACCGGCTGGGATAGTGGCCCAGTTACCGTCCAGGGCGGCCTCGACGAAGCGAGGATCGCCAGCCTGTCCCAGGGCCTCCGCGGCAGCAATAATGACCTTGATGTCGATCCCTTTGGCTCGCTCGGCGTCGAATATGCCCATCACCCGGTCGAGGAGTTTCTGATATCGCGGGTCCGCCGGTCGATAGCTTACCGCCGAGAGGTCGCGCACCGCCGCCCCCAGCAGTCCGGCACAGCGTGCCTGATCGGTCAGTGCTTTATCATCGCTGACTTTCTTGAGAATGGCCGAGATCAAGGCATCGACTTTGCGATGGCCCTGCTTACTGTGCAAGACACCGGTCAACAGCAGCACAACCTCACGCCACGACGGCAGATACAGCTTCGGGTCATCCACCGGTGTCAGCAGAATCCTCTTGGCCTGCGGCTCCGGACGGGCGGCGATGGCACGGGCCGCCAGAAACTCCTGGAACGTCAGGTGCCAGAAACGGATGTCATCCCCACGTCCCACCACGATACCGCTATCGACTTCCTCCTCTGCCAGGAATCGCTCCGCGGCATCGATGCGGTCTCGTTTGGAGCCCTCCCTCCACTCGCCGGCAATCTGTTCGGCAGCCCAACGTCGCCGGACTTGGACTTGCCGGCCCTCCGGGTGCTTTTGCAGGGCCAGGGCCACTTCCTGCAATCGATTGACGCACACGCCGGCCGGCAAACGTCCGGGTCGCGTTTCACGGGAGCGGGACAGCCAGGTAATGATGGACTCGTACAGATCCGCACGCTGCTCGGGCAGCCGTTTCTCGTGCCAATGCACTACCGCCAAGGCGGTCAGCATCACCGGGTTACGGGCCATGCGCCGGATGTCTGTCCGGGCATGAAACGCCTTGAGGAGTTCGTCACAATGCTGCCGGGCCTTCCGTTCGCTGTCGGGGAAGATGGCCTGGCACCAGCGCGTCAGGAATCCCTCAATGGCCGGGTCCTCCAAGGGCTCAATTCTGACTTGGACAAAATCGGGCAGCACCGCTTTGCCCTCGAAGGCCGGCGGGCGGCCGGCCACGACGAATCGACACTTCTGGAAGTGCCCGGCCGCGTCGGTCACGAGTTCGGCGATAAACTCTCGCTGCTCTCTGGTGGGCGCTTCGTCCAAGCCATCCAACAGGAACACGGCCCGACCGCTGTCGATGATTTCGTCGAAGTACTCCCGGTCGAGATCCGTCCTCTCTTCGGTGCTTCGCGCCGCCAGGAAATGCGCCAGCCATGCCGGGGAAGCCTTCACGCAAGGGGCATCCTGTTCTTTCCCGCAGCGTGCTTCAATGTGCCTGGTCAGTTCCGAGATACGAATAAGCATCGGAAATGCCTGTTCCTCCAAGCCCAGAGCCTGCGCCGTGGTCCGGGCATCGATTCCCAGCCGGCTATTGCATATACCATAGGCAATCCGTCGCAGAAATGTCGTCTTTCCGGCGCCCGGATCACCCAGGATCGCCAGTCTGGGGCGATTCAGAGCGGCATGGAGTTCAATCGGTTTGCGCTCCTCCATACGAAGCTCGGTCTTCTCCGTGCGACCCCGCCGGGACATCTGCGACTCATCCGCCAAGACCGTCTTGAGCGGAATGTAGAGGTCATCAATGGGAAAACGCTGCGCCCTGCCGCTTTCCACCTGAAGGCCACGAATGTCGATGTGAGAGGTTTCCTCCAAAAGAGCGCGCAGGTATTGGCCGGGATCGCATACGCGTGGCGGCCGTTCTCCACTGACCTGACGCATCTTGCCCTCCTGTGCCAGAAGTTTCTTGAGCATGGCATACATGCTTACCCGGAAGAGCCTCTCATTCCTTATGCACTCCCGGTGCAGCACGTCGGCCAGCGTCCGGATATGCGGCTCGGCAATCGCGGCATCCACCTGGAAGAACCGTTGTGCCTCAGGGCCGATTTCGGCATGAACTTCCTCCCTGCGTTCCCAGATGGCCTCCAGCCAGGCGTTCTCCTCCGGAATCGTCTCCCTCTGGAAACAGTCCTGAAGCTCCTGCCGCCTCGGCCCGAGTTGCTCATCGTTCGCCTCAAACAGACGTTGCACGACCGCCTCGGGATCGAGGTCGGACAACTCCGGCGGTAGTCCGCGTGACCATTTCCGCACCGCGTTGCGCAGGCTGTCCGCGAACGCCCCGGCCTCGCTCTTCTTAAGCCACCGATTCGCTGTCCGCGTCAGCGTGAATCCTATCGCCCAACTGAGTGGATCGAAACCCATATGGCCTCCGTCGAAAAGTCCAGGGCATAGTAAACTGCCCCTGGGCCGGCGTCAACCGTCGGTTCAGACGCGTGTCAGGCTGTCAGGCTGCGGTGTCAACCCTGTGCCTCCGACCACGGTCTGGCCCGTCATCTTCGGAGTGGTCCTGATCGGCCTATCTGCACAGGGAATCAAAGGTGTCCGGAATCAAAGGTGTCCGGTACATTTTTGGAGGAGAGTTGGCGGCTATGGGTGGGGCGCGTCACACGGGTCCAGAGACCCCACAGCCCCGTACGGGCGAAAGGGGACGCGGCGGAGGGACTCAATGGAGCCGAACAGAACGAAAGGGACGCCCAAATGCGACAGATGCCTTGTAGTACAGCCGCCCTCGGCTGTGTCCTATCCGTCTCCTACGTGGCTACAACGACGACTCCCCGCTGGTACCCGCAACGCGCTAAACGCCTCGGTTCCGGCTGGAGGCCGGGCTGGGTCTATCCGCGTTCCTCTGGGGTTGAACATCAGTTGGCAGTTGACGGTTCCCAGTTCTCAGGAAGAAATCTGCGCCAATCGGCGAAATCTGCGGACCATCTCCCGTCGTTTTGGCGTATTTCACGTGGTTCACGGTTGAGTAGCAGTAGCCAGTAGTCTGTCCTCCTGGGAACGCCGCTCTCCCGAGCGGCATAAGAACAAGAGCCAATCAGGAGATTGGTGTGGGACTATATTTCGTGGCGTTTGTACACCCCTTCTGTCATCCTGAGCGGCAGCGAAGGATCTGGGCTGCGCATGGTAACAAGCGTTGGCTCCATTCGTTGGCCAGATGCTTCACTTCGTTCAGCATGACAAATGCGGAGAGGACCCCCACAAAACGTAGTCGCACACGGAGATTGGCGTTCCCGGATTTCTTGTTGCGTTTGCCCGTGCGGTGGGGGTAGAATCATGGTGCGGCGGGGAGAAATCCGCCGCGTGCGACAACTGATACACTGAGATTTCAGACGCTTCACTGCAAACGGTGAGGTTTGTTTTTGCGGAGCGTTTGGAAGGCTCGGTGCTCTCTGTTTCTATGCGGGGAGCACCGATGCTTTATGTCTCTGAGATAGGCATCCTCGATCGTCATCCGACATGAGGCTCGGGCTCCGGCTTAGAGTACGTCTGCAGAGAGCACCGTTGACCTTTCACGTCCGCAAAGGGTCCTCACCGACCTGCAGTGAGCGTGATGGCGGCGGTGCTCTTTTTCGTTGGGCCGCCGCGACATACGAGGGAACCCGGGACGTGAAAGGGTAGGGTATGCGGCGGCGACGGCAGAAAGTGGATCGGGCCATGCTCCCGGTCTACGAGCGGATCATGGAATTGTACGGGCCCTATGTGCTGGTGCGGTGCGCCAAATGCACCAACCGGCGCCTGCAGGCGGAAGACATCGGGGTGTTTACCCTGATTACGACGTGCCTGCTGGTGAGCGAGCTACCGCAGGCGGGCGAGATCAGCCGGTTCATCGATGTCATGGTCGAGGTGGTCCGGCCGGACGTCGTGTTGCGCGGGAGAGGGAGGGCGTGGTGGGGCCAGAGCGAGGACCTGTTGCTCGGGGACGAAGACCAGCAGCGGCTGGTCGAGGCGTTGAACCGCCTGCCCCGGCCCCTGCGGACTGTCGTTGTGCTGCACCACGTCGCCGGAGTGGAGCCGGAGCCGCTGGCGCGGCTGCTGGAGGCGCCGGCGACCCTGGTCACGGCGCAGCTCGGCCGGGGCGAGCGCGCCCTGGCCAAACGCCTGGGTGTGCCGGATGCGCGGGGCCTGCTGGCCCGGTTCGCGGCGGATCTGGATACCGGCTGGATTCAGGAGGCGGCGGCTTGCGCGCTGGACTACCTGGCCCGGCAGGCCCGGCGCGGCCGCCCGGGGCCAGCACGCCCGGACTGGAACTGAGGTCAGTTGTCGGTAGCCGGTAGTCAGTAGCCGGTAGTCGGCAGTCGGCTGCAAATCTGCGCTAATCGGCGAAATCTGCGGATGAAGAGCCGTTGTCGGTACTCAGTAGCCCGTAGGCGGTCTGTCCTCCGCATTGATAGTCCGTAACAACTGAAAAGAATTTCCAGATCATCTCGCTGGGCCTGCATAAGTCGGTACTGCATAAGGAGTTATTCTCACACAAAGCCACCAAGATCACGAAGTAAGGAGCCCCCTGGATACGGTCTTTCCTTTGTGTTCTTCGTGTCTTTGTGTGAGTACCTCTTCGGGTTGCGGCCGAGCGCGGGCGAGGCCGCGCTGGGTTGATCTGCGGTTTCCGTATCTCTGTGTCCCCCGCCTGCGCGGGGGCAGGCTCTCGGTGACCTCGGTGGCTGAATAAGAGTTCCCAGTTGTCAGTTCCCGGTTCCCAGTCTGTCCTCCGTCGTCTGTCGTCTGTCGTCTGTCCGTCATTCCTTGCGCTCCGGGTACCATTTGTGCAACAGTTGAAAAGGTAAAACACCCCGCGGGCGAAAAATTCTTTATTCCTTTGGGAACAAGGGGTTACGCGATTCTTAGAGGTCGCGCGCGCACAGAATTCCGGCACGATTCGTGCAACACGGCCCCTAGGTAGAGGGATGCTGTGCCCGAGGCGGAGCCACTCGGATTTATGAATTATGATTTATGATTTGTACAAAACGAAGCCAAAGAGCAGTAGCCAGTAGCCGGTAGTCAGTAGTCGGTTGGAAGACTGTTGCGCAGAACAAAGCCAATTCGCGATGTGGCCTTTCGTGCAGAACGAAGCCAGTTCGGCAACGGCCGGGTGGCGTCCGGGGGACGAAATGCGCAAAACGAACCCAATTTCGCCGGTCGGGCCGGGTCCCGGACGGCGAAATGTGCAAAACGAACCCAATTTCACCCGTCGGCCGGGGCTCTGGGAAGCGAAATGCGCAAAACGAAGCCAATCTGGGAAGAAGTTCCAAGTTTGAAGTGTCAAGTGTTAAGTCGGGCAAGCCGGGCGTCGAGTCCTCAGCGTCCTCCTGCTTCAAACTACGCACTTCAAACTTCACACTGCGGCGGAGCCGCCGGGCCAATCGTGCAAAACGAACCGAATTTCCGAAGAAGTCCCCAGTTTGAACTGTCAAGTGTCAAACGAAACGTGCAAAACGAACCCAATTCCCGGCGGTGCCGGGTGGGACGAGGCCACAGGAGCGAGGGACGCGGGCAAACGTGCGAAACGAAGCCAATTTCGGAGGAAGTGTCAAGGGGGGAGCCGACTCATGGCAGTTCTTGTCGATGGTCATGGGGCGTTCTATAATATCTCCCGTGCGTAAGTGCCGATGTGACGCGGGTTTCTGGAAAGAGGCGAAGACATGTGGGATTTCTTCGAGCAACCGTGGACACTGCTGGGAGCGGCTGTCCTTGTCCTGTTTGGCGTCCTGACGTTTCGGAGCGTCTGGTCCGAGAAGAGAAGACCGTGGCAGTGGCTTCTGCCCGTGAACGTGGCCGTACTGGGCGTGGTACTGGACCTCGCCGTGACCACGGATCTGGAGAAGATCAACCAAGTCATCAGAACGGGCCTCAAGGCGGTCCGGGAGGAGAACTGTGCCGCCATCGCTCCCCTGATCGCGGCGGACTACCAGGACTCCTACCACAAGAGCAAAGAAAGCCTGTTGGACCGGTGCCGGGCCAGGCTGGTGCCGCCGGCGGTCCAGAGAATCCGCAAGGTCAGCAGCAAGATCGAAATCACGTCCCCGGAGGCGAAGGCGGCCCTGTCCGTTTGGATGACGTTTGACAAGGACAGCATCTGGGCCCAGGCTTACAAACCAACGGCTCTCATTGCGGTGGACCTGTCCTTCCACAAGCAGCCTGATAAGACCTGGCGGGTCAGTCGCGTCGAAGTCCGCGAAGTGGACAAGATGCCGGCCACCTGGGGCGTAGCGAAAGCCCCCTCGAACGAGCTCAAGCCGGCGACCGACGGCATGCGTTCATCCTTATGACTCACGAAGTCGTCCGGCCGGCGGTCAGTTGGGAGGCGACGGAGGCGGTGGCCGCTTGGACCTCCTCCTCGTCCGCGAGGTAATAGTGCGTCCGAGCCTTAAGGCCATCGTCCAATTCGTAGACGAGCGGGATGCCGGTAGGGATATTGAGCTTGGTGATTTCCTCGTCGGTGACGTTGTCGAGGTGCTTGACCAAGGCCCGCAAGCTGTTCCCATGGGCGGAAATGAGGACCCTCTGCTTCTGTCGCAGAAACGGGACAATCGTCTCGCGCCAGTAGGGAAGGACCCGCTCCAGGGTGGTCTTGAGCGACTCCGTGGCGGGCACAAGCCTCCGCGGCACGTTCGCATAGCGCGGATCGTGACACGGGTGGCGCGGATCGCTCTCGGGCAGCGGGTCCGGCGGGATGTCGAAGCTGCGGCGCCAGATCTGGACCTGTTCCAGCCCGAACTCTTCCACCATATCCGTTTTGTTGAGGCCCTGGAGAGCCCCGTAATGCCGCTCGTTGAGCCGCCAGGAACGATGGACCGGAATCCACATGAGGTCCATATCATCGAGGGTGATCCACAATGTCCGGATGGCCCGCTTCAGGACCGAGGTGAAGGCGACATCAAACGTGTATCCTCCTTCCTGGAGGGCCTGTGCGGCCGCGTGAGCTTCCTGAATTCCCCGCGGCGAGAGGTCGACATCCGTCCAGCCGGTGAAGCGGTTCTCCAGATTCCACGTGCTCTGGCCATGCCTGACCAACACCAACCGGATCATGCCATCTTCCTCCTTTCCGGCACAGGATCATCGGGCGATGGAATACTGGAATGTTGGGGACTGTGCCGGCGTTCACCCATTATTCCAGCATTCCATTGTTCCAATATTCCATACCCGCCCTACAGACTCACCGGCTTGCACAGGTTCTTGTCATGTGCCGCGACCCGTCCACAGATTTTGCACATGAACTTGCCGTCCCGCACGAGTTGCTTGTACTCCTCGGGATTGCTGATCTGGAAGCCGAGGTTGTTCAAATAGCAGAGATGTTTATCGTGACCCGGGTGCGGCATTTCTATCTTCGCCATGATACATTCCCTTCTCAGACTCCAATTTCCGCGCCCATCGAGACGGTCGCACTCGCTCCGGACCGGTTCCCGGCAGGCTATTCTGTATACACGCTTCGCGCCCCTGCGGTTCGGGGTCGGACGAGCGCCGGCCGGCGGCTTCCCGACGTACAGGACAGGTACTGGACGCGCGACGAGCACTGCACTATACTGACGCCCCGGGTAGGTAAAGCCAATAGAATCATGATAGTGCTTGGAGGACTGACGATGGAGTACCGCAGGATCATCCCCTGTTTGGACGTTAAGCATGGCCGGCTCGTCAAGGGAGTCAATTTCGTCAATCTCAAGGACGTCGGCGACCCCGCCGAGAATGCCGCCGCCTACAGCGCGGCCGGCGCGGACGAGATCGTCTTTCTCGATATCACCGCCACGGTGGAGAATCGCAAAACGCTCCTCGACGCCGTCCAGCGAACGGTGGAGCGGACCTCGGTGCCCCTGACGGTGGGCGGGGGCATCAGCAGTTGTCCGGCCATCGAGGAGCTGCTGGGCCTGGGCGTGGCGAAGGTCTCAATAAATACCGCCGCGGTGCGCCAGCCGGACCTCGTCCGCCAGGCGGCGCAGAAGTTCGGCAGTGACAAGATCACGATCGCCATCGACACCGCCCAGAATGCCAAGATGCCTTCGGGCTTCGAGGTCATGATCCGGGGCGGCACCACCGGCGCCGGAATCGACGCCGTCGAGTGGGCGAAGAAGGTCGAGGGTCTCGGCGCGGGAGCGATTCTGCCGACGAGCATGGACACCGACGGCAAACAGACCGGCTACGATCTGGCCATGACCCGGGCGATCGCCGACGCCGTGACATTGCCGGTGATCGCTTCCGGCGGGGCCGGCACCCTGGAGCACCTCTACGACGCCATTGCCGAGGGCCATGCCGACGCCGTCCTGGTCGCCTCCATCGCGCATTTCGGGAAATATAGCATCCGGCAGATGAAGGAGTACCTCGCCGGCCGGGGTGTACCGGTCAATCTGTGATGCCTCTGTCCGGGCCGCGTTTTGACGGGCGAAATGATTTCGGGACTCTGGTCCCGATGTCACGCCGGCTCTACTTATGGCCCCTTTGTGGCCGCCCATAGCCGAAGTGGCTGCAAAAAGACCGCTCTAGGATTTTTCCGCCAAAGTCTACCGCCGGTTTTTCCGATAAGGAGGAGGGTGATGGTTCAGAAACCCTTATCAGGAACCCAGTAACGGCCCATGTTCGGCAGACAGAAAAAAGATGGCTTCCTGTTGAAGACGAAACTCTTCTTTCTCCGTTGGTATCCGAGCAGCCGCTGCTGCGTCAACGTGGGAAGCCACCGGCGTCCCCCGCAACTGATGCCCCCGCTCATGGTGCGTAAGCCCGAGTGGCGGCGATAGTCCCGCCCTTGTCTTTCGTCCATTAGTGGCGCGGCTCGTTACGTCCAATGTCGGACGTCCTGTGAAACGAGCGTCGCCACCATCTCCGCTTCGTCGCATCCCGATGGCCCAGACTGAAGACCCGGCATGCCGCCCGCCGGAGCCGGCTCTGGGGCTTGGCCCGGGCCCGGGCGCACAACCAGTCGCGCAGGAGCACCCGCAAGCCGAGAAACTCCAGGCCGACCAGAGCCAACCAGGATCCGGGCGTAAAGGGCGTAAAGAGAGCGGCCAGTCCCAGGAGCAGCAGGAGGACCCCGACGACTATCCTCAGAATCTTTCTCGTCAGGGGCCAGCCATGCGAAGCAGTCGATGTCTTCGACTCCCCCTCTGGCGGGTGCGCCCCTTTCCCGTCGTCCATTGCCGGCCCTTCCGGTAAACCAGTGCCGTTCCCATTCTGTCCAGGACTCATGCCGCCACAGTACTATAGAAGCGGTGGCATCACAAGGTCCAACCTCGGCAGAACCGAAGCTATCCATGGGCGGCGTTCCCTACGTCAGGGCGGACGCAAAGTCGCTGGGCGGATCCCCTTCATGTCATGGCGAGGAGCCCTGCGAGCCTGCCCCCGCGCAGGCGGGGGAAAGCATTCTCCATCCGACACGTAGTAGACTGCTTCGCTGCGCTCGCAATGACATGGGGGACGGAGCCGTCGAATGACTTGGCGTTTGCCCTGGCCCTGAGCTTCTGCGCTAGCGGCTCCTGGCCGCCGTGCGCCAGTAGCGTTTGCCCTCGACGAAGGCGGCGGTGCCGCTGCGCTTGATCTTGCGGAGGTTCCTGAGGTGGGCGTCGCCATGGCCGGCCTTGAGGAAGTCCAGCTTGGCGCAGGCTTTGAACCCCGCGCACTGCCAACAGCCGTCCAGTCCTTTCTCTCGATTGCACTCCCGGATTTCGCAGAACGGCGGTCCCCCATTGCCCCGGCAGGTCTTCCTGCAGCGCAGCTTCGGCAGCGTCTTGAGCACCTCACAACATTGCGGGAAGTTCTCGAACGCCTTGAAGAACGGGAGGCGAGCCAGGACTTTCGCCAAGTCGGCAAACCGTTCCCGTTGGAGCTCCTTGTGCAGATCGCGGGCCAGATTGGCAATCGTGCCCCGGTAGCCGGAGCAGTCGCCGCAGTACAGGCCACAATAGGAAATCAGCCTTTCTTTCTCGCCTGTGATGCCTTCATCTTCTCTCTTCCGTTCGCTCATGACCGCACCAGACGCCTCTCACAATCAGCACTACCATGTCTTTCATCCACGACGATTGTCAGGCCACCGACACGATGGTGAGCCGGTGGACATGGTAAGCGGATCGACGCCGGTCCGCAAGGGCGCACGCCCTCAGCGAATACGAGACCGGTCCTTCGACAGATCGGTCCCAATTACGAAAGCGGGACCTGTGCCTCAGGGGCACAGGTCCCGCGACGAATCAGCTTGAGCCCGCGGTTGCGGGAGACATTCATGGGATCGTCGGTGCCGGCTTGGCCAAGCCGATGTCGTCGATGAAGATCAGACCGGTGCCACCCTTGACGGGGTTGGCCCGATCGCCCACGCCAATCACGATCGTCTTGATCGCGGCCGCGTTGACCCCGGTGAAGCCGCTGAGCGGGATCTTCCACTCGGTCCACTTGGCCGTGGCCACAACCTTCGCATCCGGATGAACCACGGTAGCCGTGTGGTTTGATGTGTCCTTGAGTGTGACATAGAGCGGAGCGGCCTTGTTGGCGGCCCTGCCCTGGATGTACAACACCAGCGTATCTGCGCCGTCGGCCGTCCAGTTTTGTTTGGTTGCGAAGGTCTGCTCGGCCTCGCTGTAGAACGGCGCGTTGACATTGTTGTAATCCAAGGGCATCGACTGCTTGCCGCCGTGAACCATCGTCTGTTCGGCAAACGGCGACACGGCATTGCCGACGATGGAGCCGCTCAGACCATTGGTCAAGCCATCGATCCAGGTGTCGAAGATGGTGGTCTTGGCGTCAAGGTCATCATTGTAGCTCTCGAAGTCGTCCACCGGCACAACTGTCGTGAAGCTCCAGACCCCGCCGACTTTAACGACGTCGCCGGGTCCGACCTCATCCACGCGCCAGTAGTAGGTCGTCGCCGGCTGGAGGTCGCCCGGCGTGAAAGTCGTCTCGGTCAGCACGCCTTTGTCGACGCCTGTGGCCCCTTGCTTGACCGCGTCCAGATTGTCGCCGAAATAGAGATGGTGCGTCAGCGCGTTGGTGCCCTTGCTCCACGCCAGCGCCGCGGCAGGCGAGGTGGTGTTCGACCCGTTGGCCGGCACGGGATCATAGGCCGTGGCAGGCTGCGCCAGGAAACTCCAGACATCCCCCGCGTAGACCGCCCCCGTGTCCGGATCGATCTCGTCCACCCGCCAATAGTACAGGGCGCCCGGCTGCAAGCCCGGGACATAGTAGAACATCTTCAGCGGCTGACGAGGACCGCTCAGGTTGGCGGCGGTCAGGTCCGCGCTCGTACCCACATACACGTCGTGCAGCTTGATCGTGTCCAGGGACTTCCACTGCAGCAGCGGCAGGGTGACCGTGCGGACGCCGTTCGCCGGGTTCGGGCCCCAAGCCTTGATCCGGGGCGCGGGCGGCATCTGGAAGATCTCCTTCACTTCCGCCGCCGTGATCGCCCGGTTGTAGAAGCGTGCTTCGTCGAGCATGCCGTCAAAGGCCTCGCTCTCATCGGGATTGTCGTCATCGCTGATATTGGCGACCGGATCGAGGGCGGTCAGGCCGGTGTACGTTCCTTCGGTCGACTTCACGCTGTTCGTGTAGACGACGTATTTGCCGTTGTCCCAGGTCAAGACAATGTGGTGCCAGGTCTTGGTCGCCAGGGCCGCGGTATCCGTCCACTTGGCGTGGGTGTCGCCAAGGCCGACCGACAGGGTGGTCACGCCGCTGTTCAGGTAGATCTGGATGCGATTGACATAAGGCGGGCGGGTAGTGTGCCCGAAGAAATAGCGGGTCCGCGCCGCCTGAGGATCGTTCAGGTATCCCCACAAGGAGATCGATCCCGCCGCGACGGACATGCCCGTCGTCGGAAACTCCACGTGCGCCTCGTCCACGTCGGTGGCAAAGAGCACGGCGCCGCCAAAGCGTCCCGGGACCCACTCCGTCTTGTCCCCGGACAGCGTGCCATCGTGGCCGTTGCCGGAGGAGTCGGCGGCGAAGGTCCCGCTGCTCTCGTCCAGCTTGAAGTAGGAGACCAGTCCATCCTGGAGGCCGGCCTGCACCGGAACGACCGCGGCGCCCACGACCAGGAGAGTACAGATTAACACGGGTGTTCTGAACATAGTTGTCCTCCTTCCATAATAATGTGGGGGCAAATGATGATTCGCCCCATGTGCCCTGACGTTTATGGCTTCACCAGACAGATGTCGTCGATGTAGAGCACCCCTTTGCGTCCGGCCACCGGCTTGGCTTTGTCACCCACGCCGACGGTCAGTTTCTTGATCTTGGTCAGATTCACGCCGGCGAAGCTGCTCAGCGGGATCTTCCACTCGACCCAGTTCGTCGCCTTGAGGATCTGCGCGTCAGGATTGACCACCGTCGCGATCTTGTTTGCGGAATCCTGGATCGTGAGGTACAGCCGATCAGCCGGCGGCCCCGCGGGGCCGGCGAGCAGGGCCGTACCCCACAGGTTCGGATGGTGGGGGTCCCCGCCCGTGGCATGCCAGGCGATCTGGGAATCGACGTCACCGCCATCGTCATCATCGTCCACCATTACATTTATCCCGAGCAGCCGGCCCGCCTGCGCCGGCCCGCCGTTCATCGTCGCCCACGGCAGCTTGACCTCCATGCGATAGCTGGAAGCGGTTGCGACCACGGCATACTGCACGCCCGCCAGGCTGGCCGGAGAGCGATACCACTCGACAGGTACTTCCACTACGCCGTGGTTCCAGCGGAAACAGTACTGGTAGTCATTCTTGCCGTCCGGGGCGGCGTTTTTGCTGTTGTCCCCATCGATGAAAATCTCGATACGGTCATCCAGCCATCCCTGGGTCGGGTCGGAATCCTGCACCAAAACATCATCATTGACGTCCACGAGCACATAGAGGTAGGTGGTGTCGTACAAGACCCGGAATTGGCCGGAGCAATCCGTCGGCCCGGTCGGGGCCGTGCCGTCGTTTGTGCTGTTGATGTACTGGACACTCGCCCGGGCCCACACGTCGTCAACCTTGGCATCGATCACCGGAGTCGCCGTCGGAATGTCGAAGTCCACCCCTTTGCCCTGGCCATAGAGCACGAGGGCCTCGCTGCCGCCCGCCGTCCAGTCCTGGGCAGGAGCAAACTCCTGCTCCGCCTCACTGTAGAAGGGTTTGACGAGGTTGTTGTAGTCCAGCGGCATCGACTGCAGACCGCCATGAATGATCGTCTGCTCCGCAAAGGGAGCCGTCATGTACCCCACCAGGGAACCCGTGCCGTTGGTCAAGCCATCGAGCCAGGTCTCGTAGATCCGGCTGCCCTCTTTGTCCGTGTAGCCTTCGAAGTCGTCGACGGTCGTCCACGTGGTGAAGCTCCAGACGGGCCCGGCCAAGGGGGCGCCGCTCACGACCTCGTCCACGCGCCAGTAGTAGGTCGTTGCCGCCTGCAAGGCTCCGGGCTTGAACGTTCTCTCGTCCATCGCCAACAGGCCCTTGTCCGCACTCGGCGCCGCTTGGGCCACCGCGTCGCGGCTATCGCTGAAATACACATGGTGCTGGGTGGCGCCTCGACCTGGCCACCACTTGAGAACGGCCGTCGGAGACACGATCGTGGCTCCATCCGGCGGGTCCGGATTGTAGGCCGTCAGGGCCTGTGTAATGAAGGTCCAGACGTCGCCCGTGATGACGGTGACACCATCCTTCTCAATTTCATCGACGCGCCAATAATACGTCACGCCCGGCTCCAACCCGGCCGCGTAATAGAACATAGCCAGAGGTTGACGCGGTCCGACCAGATCGGCGGCGCCCAACTCCGGGGTCTTGCCAACATACACATCGTGGAGCATCGCCGTGCTGCCAGCCGTCCACCGAAACAGCGGCATGGCCACATCCGCCGTCCCGTTGGCCGGATTGGGATTGCTCGCCTTCTTCTGGCCCCACGAAGCGCCACAGAGACCCAGCACGAGGGCCAGGATCGTCAGATATGGGGCTTTCGCGCTCATGTCAGTCCTCCTTCGGAGCAGACGTGATTGTGCGAAACGACTCAGGCAGGGCCTGCACTCCGAGGTCCAGGCCCTGCCTGGTACGATTTAGCGACACCACGTCGATTCCCTTCCGAGATTACCTATCGTGCTGCCTACTTTGCCGCCGGCTTGGCCAAGCCAATATCGTCGACGAACAGCACGCCGGTGCCGCCCGCCGCCGGATTGGCCTTGTCGCCTGCGCCGATGATCAGCATCTTGACCTTGGCCAGGTTCACGCCGGCCGCCGCGAACTCGCTGAGCGGGATCTTCCACTCCGTCCACTTGGTGGCGCTCACCCCCGAGGCCGCGGCCGTAACCGTCCCCGTCTTGTTCGAGGCGTCTTTCAGTTGCACATACACCGGGGCGGCCTTGCTGCCGGCCTTGGAACGCACGTACAGAACCAGCGTGTCCACCCCATCGGCCGTCCAGTCCTGCACGGGCGCAAATGTCCGTTCCGCCTCGCTGTAGAACGGGGTCTTCACGTTGTTGTAGTCCAGGGGCATCGACTGCTTGCCGCCGTGAACCATCGTCTGCTCGGCAAACGGAGCTACGGCATTACCGACGATGGAGCCGCTCAAACCGTTGGTCAGACCATCGATCCAAGTATCGAAGATGGTGGTCTTAGCGTCGAGGTCGTCATTGTAGCTCTCGAAGTCGTCCACGGGGACGACCGTCGTGAAGCTCCACACCTCACCGGCCTTGACCCCATCGCCGGGCCCAATCTCGTCCACTCGCCAATAGTACGTCGTCGCCTCCTGCAGATCGCTCCCTGTGAAGGTGGGGTCCGTCAACTCGCCTTTGTCGACACTCGCCGCCCCCTGCTTCACTGCATCCTGGCTGTCGCCAAAGTACAGATGATGCTTCAGGGCATTGGTGCCCTTGCTCCACGTCAGCACGGGGGCCAGTGCAGCGGTGTTCGCGCCACTCGCCGGCACGGGATCGTAAGCCGTCGCCGGCTGCGCCAGGAAGCTCCAGACATCCCCGGGATGCACGGTCGTCCCGTCCGGGTCGATCTCATCCACGCGCCAATAGTACATAGTGCCCGGCTTCAGGCCCGGAACGTAGAAGAACATCTTCAGCGCCTGGCGGGGGCCAAGCAGGTCCGCGGCGGTCAGATTGGGGTCCGTGCCCACATACACATCATGCAGCTTGATCGTGTCCAGCGATTTCCACTGGAGCAGCGGGAGCGCGACGTCTCGCGCGCCGTCGGCGGGACTAGGCCCCCAGGCCTTGATCCGAGGCGCATGAGGCACATGAGGCAACTGGAAGATCTCTTTCGCTTCCGCCGGCGTGATCGCCCGGCTGTAAACCCGTGCCTCGTCGAGCATACCGCCGAAAGCCTCGTAGGGCGCACTACTTCCATCGTTGCCAAAATTGGCCACCGGATGAATACCCGTCAGGCCGGTGTAGGTCCCATTGGCGACTTGCGCACCATTGACGTAGACAACGTAAGCCCCATTGTTCCAGGTCAGGGCCACATGGAGCCATTCCTTCATCGGCATTTCTTTGATGTCCACCTTGGTGCTGTGACTGTCGCCTAACCCGATGTCCAGAAGTCTCGAGGGCGTGGTTCCTTCCTGCATGTAGATCTGGATGCGGTTGCTGAACTGCGGCTGGGTCGTATGACCGAAGAAGTACCGGCCACTCGTCGCGGGCTGCGGATCGGCCAGATATCCCCAAATGCAGACCGTTCCCGCCGTCACCGACATGCCTGTCGTCGGGAATTCCAGGCGGTCGGCAATCTCCGTCGCCGCGGGAGCAGCGCAGGCGAGGGCCGCCCCGTCATATCCCGTCACCCATCCCAACGTCGGTCCGATCAGGGTGCCGTGATTCCCACTGCCGGAGGCATCGGCGGCCATCGTCCCGCTGCCGTCGTCCAGCTTGAAGTAGGCGACCAGCCCATCCTGCAGATCGGCCTGCACCGGAACAACCCCCGCCACCACAACGAGAAGAACACAAATCAGCCTCGGTTTCTGGTACATACAATTCCTCCATCTGAATCGGCTCTTTGCGATTCATTTTAGCCGTTACCGGTCATCCAGCGGCGGCACGACGTGAACATATCGAAAAGAACGCAGGGGCGAATCATCCGATTCGCCCCTGCGTGCCATGACGTTACGGTTTCACCAGGCTGATGTCATCGATGTAGAGTTTCCCGGTGCGTCCGGCCGCCGGCTTCGCCTTGTCGCCTACGCCGATGGTCATCTTCTTGATTTTGGTCACATTCACGCCCGTGAAACTGCTCAGCGGGACCTTCCACTCGACCCAGTTCGTCGCCTTGAGGAGTGCCGCGTCCGGGTTCGTGACAACCGCAATCTTGTTGGCGGAATCCTGAAGCGCGACGTAGACCAGGTCAGTCCCCACCGGCCCTGGGGGCGCAACCAGCGCCGTACCCCAACTGGCGGGTATCTGCCAGTCGGCTCCTACCGTGGAGTGCCAGGCCAACTGCCGCTCGCGGGTGTCGGCGCCGTCATCATCGTCGTTATAGAAGCAATCCACCCCGATCAGTTTGCCGACGGGTGCGGCCCTGCCCAGTAGCGATTGCCAAGGCATCCTGATCTCGATCGACCATCCGGTCGGCGTGTTGACCTGGGCAAACGATATGCCGGTGATGCTCGTGTTGGTCCCCTGGATATCGGTGGCCGTCCATCCGAAGGTGTACTGCCGATTGTTGCCGCTCAAGGGCGATGGCCCTTTCCCATTGTCTCCATCTATGTAAACCTCGACGCTGTCGTCCAGGTAGGCCGAACTGGACTCGTTGTGGAGGACGCTGTCGTTGACATCGACAAAGACATACAGGTACGTGTCATCGTATAACTCCCGGAACTGTGCGGAGGCATCCAACGGCCCCGTCGGGTCGGCGCCGTCGATCTTCCTTGTGACCGGCAGAATCGTCGCGTTCGCCCACACGGCCTCGGCCTTGCCGTCAATCACGGGTGTCGTTGCCGCCTTCTGGATATCAAAGTCCACCCCTTTGCCCTGAACAAAGAGCACCAGGGCATCGGTGCCGCCTGCCGTCCAATCCTGGGCGGGGCCGAACTCCTGCTCCGCTTCGCTATAGAAGGGTTTGACGAGGTTGTTGTAGTCCAGCGGCATGGATTGCGTGCCGCCATGGATGATCTTCTGCTCGGCAAACGGAGCCGTCATGTAGCCGACCGTGGAACCGGTGCTATTGGTCAAGCCATCGATCCACGTCTCATAGATCCGGGTGCCCTCTTTGTCAGTGTAGCCCTCGAAATCGTCCACCGTCGTCCACGTGGTGAAGGTCCACACCGGGCCGGCCTTGACGGCGCCGCCTACGACCTCATCGACGCGCCAGTAGTACGTTGTGGCGCCCTGGAGGGTGCCGGGCGCGAGGGTATTCTCGGTCAGCCCTTGCAGGCCTTTGTCCGCTCCGGCCGCCCCTTGCTCGACCGCGTTGCGGCTGTCACTGAAGTACACGTGATGCTGCGTAGCGCCCTGGCCCGCCAGCCACTTGAGGGTGGGAGTGGGAGAAACGATCGTCGCCCCGTCCGCGGGGTCAGGCTTGTAGGCCGTCAGCGCCTGCGTCATGAAGGTCCAGACATCGCCCGTGATGACAGTAACGCCATCCTTCTCGACTTCATCCACGCGCCAATAGTAGGTCACGCCCGGCTCCAGCCCCTTCGTGTAATAAAACATCGCGATGGGCTGGCGAGGTCCGACGAGATCGGCGGCGCCCAGGGTCGCGGTCTTGCCAATATACACATCGTGGAGCATCGCCGTGCTGCCGGCCGTCCAGCGAAACAGCGGCATGCCCACGTCCGCCGCCCCATTGGCGGGATTGGGATTCGTCGCCTTCTTCTGGCCCCAGGAAGCGCCACATAAACCCAGCACGATGGCCAGGATCGTCAGATACGGTACTTTCGTCCTCATGTCGGTCCTCCTTCAAAGCACACACGGCCGCGAGAAATGGTCCAGCTCTGGCCACACGCCAGAAGTTTTCGTCACACGCCAATCCGACTGCCACGATGTGTCCTGATGCGCGCGCGGTCACGCCACTCCCGACAGAGGAACTGGGATGTGAACCTGGTGATCCGGCTGCTCATTTCCTTCCTTCCGATACACATGAGCCGCGAATTACCCTGACCCGCACGAATCTACGAGATGATGATGAGCTTGTAGTTGCACTGCCGCCTCCGCGATGGTTCCCACCCTTCTCCAAGAGCCACAACAGTCCAACACTCGACCTGCGTCAGCTCTGCCACCAATTTCCGGGCGGCGCGGTCTGCACAGATGTAACTCATTCTCTATTTATACCAAATGTCGCGCGTCGATTTCAAGAAAAATCTCCCGCACAGTCGCCGCATTACCGCGACCCATATCCAGCCACAAGTCGTTTCGCAACAACCACTTACAGAGGTCGTTCTGGCTGCGACGGCCAATCCCCCCCAAATGCCGGGATATTCCACCGCCTCGGCACGATGATCCGCGTCCCCGCAGCCAGCACAGCACCGCTGTCGAGCAGTCCGCAATTGTCGGGCCCGTCCTCCCCATCAAATCCCTACTCTGGCCAGACATGCATGCCAAAGCTGTCCCCTGAATCCTGTGTCCTGGTTTTCTCGGACCATCTGTGGCTGTCGCAACCGTCCTCGGCACAGGAAGTCCGTTCGGCCCATCCCCACGCTGGCACCCGATAGACCGTCAGAGCAACCCGCAACGCCACAGTGACCCAACGAACAAAACATCTTCCCATCCTTCCAGCGTCTCCCATTTTGACTCAAGATTTTCAGCCAACACCTCCGATACTACCAGCATTAATAATTGCCCACGTTGCCACAATACACTGCGTCACAGTTACGCAGATTACTCGTGACAGCACAATTTACGCACAGTAGGTAAAGGAGAACGAATGGTTAAGGAAGATGCCCTTGCTCGTTATCTCGGAGCCCTCCTCCAAGGCGATAGAAAGGCGTGCCGGTCGGTTGTCGAAGAGACACTACAGAGCGGCATACCCGCCAACTCGGTCTACCTGCACCTGATCTGGCCCGTCATGGCCGAGATCGAGCGGCTCCAGCGGACAGACCGGATCACCTCCGTCCAGGAGCACCTCGCGACGCGGATCAACCGCACGATTGTCGATCAATTGCAGAATAAGCTGCCCCGCCGTCCCGCCAAGCACAAGAAGGTCGCCGTCTGCTGCGCTCGTGACGAATTGCAGGAACTTGGCGCCCAGATGATCGCGGACCTGTTTGAAAGCGACGGCTGGCAGGTACGCTTCCTCGGCGGCGGGCTGAGCAACGATGACATTTTCGCCTTTATCAATGAGTATGCCCCCGATGTGCTGTTGGTTTATGGGACCACGCCGAAGCAGGCGCCCGATGTCCGGCGGCTCATCGACCGGGTGCGGACGGTGAATGCGTGGCCCGACATGCGGATCGTCGTCTCCGGGGGGCTGTTCAACCGCGCCGAGGGCCTGTGGGAAGAGATCGGGGCCGATGGGTTCGCCGCCACGGCCGCCGAAGTCCTTCAGGTAGCCGCCGATGACACCCAGGTTGCCAACCCCGACCGGCGGACGGTCAACCGCCGCAAGCGCAGACAACAACTCGAAGCGCGCGAGCCGGTCCACGCGGCGTGATTCCTCGTGCGTGCGTCCCTTAGGTCTCTTTGGTCCTTTGAGTCCCTCAGGCGTCCAAGGACCAAAGAGACCAATAGGACCTAAGGGGCCTCCTGCCGCACCGATGCGTCACGGGGCCGATTTCTGAATCTTGTACTCGACGCCGTCGACGAGCGCCAGCCAACTGGCGTCAATCACGTTCCCCGAAACACCCACCGTTCCCCAGATCGACTGCTTGTCGCGCCACTCGATCACGACGCGGACCCGGGCCGCCGTCCCCGCCCGGGCGTTAACCACGCGGACTTTGTAGTCGATCAGGTGCATCTCCCGAATTACCGGGTAGAAGTCTTCGAGCGAGTGCCGCAACGCCGCATCGAGCGCATCGACCGGGCCATCCCCTTCACCGACCACGTGCTCGACGCGGTCGCCCACCTTCAGCTTGACCGTCGCTTCCGTGACCGTCTCGCCGGTCCTTTGCCGCTCCACATTCACGTGGTACTTGAGCAGCTCGAACGAGGGTTTGAAGGTCCCCATCACTCTCTTGGTCAGCAGGTCGAAGCTCGCATTGGCCGCCTCGAATTGGTATCCCTCATTTTCCAGCTCCTGCACACGGGCCAGAATCTTCTTGGCCAGGGCTTTATCCTGGGTGAGCTTCGCCTTTTCGAGCTCCGCCAGGATGTTCGACTTCCCACTGAGCTCCGAGATAAGGAACCGGCGTTCGTTGCCGACCAGCTTGGGATCGATATGCTCATAGCTGCGCCGGTTCTTGCGCAGGGCATCCACGTGCAGTCCCGCCTTGTGGGCAAAGGCGCTGCCGCCGACATAGGGCAGATTCGCCGCCGGCGTGAGGTTGCCGACCTCGAAGACAAAACGCGAGGTCTCCGTCAGCATCCGCATCTTCTCGGGCGGGAGCACCTCGAGTCCCATCTTGAAAGCCAGGCCGGGGATGACCGCACACAGGTCCGCGTTGCCGCACCGCTCGCCCAGACCGTTGATGGTCCCCTGGACGTGACAGGCCCCCGCCCGGACGGCGGCCAAAGCGTTGGCGGTCGCACAATCGCCATCGTTGTGGGTGTGAATTCCAACCGCCAACGAGGGGAACGCCTGGCAGACCCGCTGGGTGATCTCGAAGACCTGCTCCGGCAACGAGCCGCCGTTGGTATCGCAGAGGGCCAGAACATCCGCGCCGGCCTCCGCTGCGGCGGTCAGAACCTTCAGGGCATAGTCCGGGTTCTCTTTGTAGCCGTCAAAGAAGTGCTCGGCGTCGAAGATGGTCTCCAGTCCCTTCTGCTTGAGATAGCGCACGGACTCGGCGCAGAGCGTCAGATTGTCCTCGAGCGTGCAGCCGAGCACGTCCCGGACATGGAGGTCCCACGTCTTGCCGACGATCGCGGCGGCGGGCGTCTTGCAGGCAAGGATCGCGTTCAGGGAGGCATCCTCACTGACAGGGCCATCGGCCCGCCGCGTGCTGCCGAAGGCGACGATTCGCGCGTTGGTCAGGCCGAGCTTGGCCACCTCCTGGAAGAAGCGCATCTCCTTGGGATTGGACGCCGCATAGCCACCCTCGATGTAGTGCAGACCCAGTCCATCGAGCCATTTCGCTATGGACAGTTTATCCTCCAGCGAGAAACTCACCCCTTCCGCCTGCATGCCGTCGCGGAGGGTCGTGTCGTAGAGCGCAATCTTCGTCATATCGGATTCCAACCATGCTTCGTCGGGCCCCAGCGCCGGGCGACGATTCCTGCCCGTGGAGGCTCGACGGAAGGTGTCCGATTTTACCCCCTCCTCGCCACTTGTAAAGGTCAAAACGGCGCCGTGCGGCAATGTTGCGAGTCTGGGTCTGGCGCGACCGGGCGGAATAGCATCAACATCGGGGCTGCGAGAATCGCCTTATGAGGGGCCTCGGGGCGTGGTTGGATTGGGCGGGCGCGATGCACCGGGAGGAACTCCTATGAGCGGGAGAAAGAAGCGGCGGGAGATTCGATCCGGCGAGGGGTGTTTGGACGCGGCGGTGTGGGCAACGCTTTACCAGTGCTACTATCCGAGGATCAGGTCCCGGCTCGCCGCCCGTGGGGTATACGAGCAGGATGTGGAGGAGCTGGCGGAGGAAGTCTTGGCGAAGCTCGCGCGAAAGGGCAGGCCCGACGACCTCAAGGCGTATCTCGCGACCACCGTGGCGAACGCGTTGTCCGGCTATCAACGCCGGAGGGCGACAGAACGCGACTTCCTGCTACGGCTGTTGGAAGAGGCCACCTGGGATGACCAGATGCGCCGCTATAAGGCTCAGGAGTGGTTCGAGGAAGGGGATTCGGGCGGGGGACGCGACAGAGTCGAGAAGATGCTCACCACGCTGCCGCCCAAGGAGGCGCGGTTGCTCAAGTTGCGATTCCTGGAGGGTTTGCGCATGGCAGAGGTGGCCCGACGGCTGGGGTGTTCTCGCAACGTGGCCTATAAGAGGGTCCAGCGGATCATTAAGCGGCTCCGCGATCGCTATGGCGTCGAGCCGTCCGCCCCTGCGGATGGAAAAGACCCGGAAACCTCTTAACGCCGTAAGTCCTTTCCACAATGGGCTTTGCGCAACCAGCAAGTCACCCCCCCGCGTGAGTGCGCAGTTTTGTGTCCAATTTAGTCCTCTTCGAGCGTCTTTATATATAGAATAGGGGCTGAATCGGCGAATCCGTCAGGACTGACATGCGAGCGGAATGAAAGTCATGATGGCCCAATGGATCACGAAGTTGAAGCGGCGGGAGGCCGCCCCTCGGGGCAGGCCGGCAGCCTTCACCCTCATCAAGTTACTCGTGGCGATCGCAATGGTCGTGCTGGTGACAGGAATCGCGGCTTGGGCAAAAGGCCCAGCCGAGCCGGACTCGCTCGCACAGGCTTTAGCGGCTATCCGCCACGAGATGACCAAATCACCTGCTCCCTGGCCGCAGGCGTGGCAGCAGGAATACGTGGAGACGATTCGCCAAGTTGCCGTCGCACACCAGGATTCTCCCGGCTACGCCGCACGCTTAGAGATTCTCCGCAATGGGTTCACGCCCTACTGGGAGGCAGTCCCGAAGGGTGACCAAAGGTCCCTATTCGAGGTGCGTCGGGCCGAGATTCGGTGGTATTGCGAGAACCTGATGGCCGCCGAGCTTCCCAGCGCCAGCAGCACGCAGAAGCTCCGCGAGCAGTACAGGGGTATCGTGGAGTATGCGACCGATGGCCTCTTGGCGCAGTTCCCCTTCCTTGACCCCAACCAGGTTCGGCTGGCCCAGGTGGATCATCTTCGCGCCTGCTATCGCCTTATCGAGTCCCCGCTCCTGCCGACCTTCTCGTCTGCCTTTACGGAGGCTCAAGTCGATCAACTTGAGGGACGATGGACGAGCTTGCGCTACGCTCACGTGGACCTCTGGCGTCAACTCGGAGGCGGTGCCGGGACCACGGCCAAGAAGACATCGGTCGCGTCCGGGAACGCGCATCCGGATTACCGGCTCACGCAGCGGAGCCTAGAACAATTGCGTGGGCAGATCTGGTCCCTGATTCCCGCCCCTCCCGATTATTACAGCGACGCGGTATCTAAGGAGAGGGCAGCCCTAAGGCAGCGGGTGCAATCGCAGGCCGAAGCACACGCTCAAGAAATGCGGTTGGGAGTCGCGGTTTGGCAGACGGAGTATCTCAGTTTTCTTCTGACGGCCCTCCTGGAGACGGCGGACATTGCGCAGCACGGCACTGCGAAACGGGAGGAGAGAGAATGATGCCCTCCAGGGACGAACAGACAGGGAACGGGAGGGGGAAGCTGCGTCGAGCGACACAGGCAGGCGGAGGCGTCGGCGGTGGGCAATTGCCCTCAGTCGACTCCCATGGCTTCACGCTGATTGAGCTATTGGTGGTGATCGCCATCATCGCCCTGCTGATGGCCGTGTTGCTGCCAAGCCTGCAGCGAGTGCGCAGCCATGCCCGGTCGGTGGTTTGCCGCGCCAACCTGCGGCAGTGGGGACAGGTGCTGGGTCTCTATGTGGACGATTACCAGGGACGTCTGCCGCGCCCGGGCTATGCCGTGTTCTGGCTTCTCACTGGCCGATACCTGAGCCAGCGCAATCCGACGCAGCCCGCCCAGTACCACCCGATACGGACCCAAGGCATCGCGTGTTGTCCCATGGCCGTCAGGCCCAGCAAGGCACTCGGCTTCTCCCAAGCGAGCGTCGGCGTCAACGGCGTCAAGTGGGTCATCCAATGGAAACCAGGGGGAACCTTCCGGGCCTGGGAGATGGTGCAGCCCGAGCCGGTGTTCCGCTGCAGCTTTGGGATGAATGGTCTCTTGTTCGGCCCCGAGTTCGAGGGTATCCCTCCCTCCTGGGCCAGCATACTGCGCAAGTACACGGATGTCTACTCCGTGAAAGGCCGAGGCAGCGTCCCCGTCTTGTTCGATGCGCGCGACTACTTGGCTTCGCTCTATGACGAAAAAATACCGCCGTCTCGGGACCCGGACGGCGTCGGACGCCATCCTTCCATGAATCGGCATCAGGGAACGATCAACGGCCTCTTTCTGGACTGGTCGGTGGCGAACATCGGACTGAAACAACTGTGGACCCTGAAATGGCGTCTCGACTTCAATACGAAGGGACCCTGGACCAAGGCGGGGGGTGTCCAGGCGAAGGACTGGCCCCAATGGATGCGCAGCCTGAAAGACTACTGATCTGCGAAGGAAGTCTGCCGTCCGGGTCATTGAACGGTTGGTGCGTGCGATCGCCGATGTAGACCCCGGGGCGCGGCCCCGGGAGTTGATATTCGTTAGGCCCGTTTCGAAGCGAGTGTGATAAGTATGCGCGCATTTGGCATGGGATCGATCCGAAATCCGTGGGGTATCTGCCTGCTGAATACAAGGAGGTGATGCCTATGAACTGAGCAACGCGGGACCGGCGTAGAGAGTGAGGGTTCAATCTGAGTACATCAGAAGTAAAGGAGTACGACCATGAAGTCGTCTGTTTGGTATGCTTGTCCTTGTGCAATCCTGATTGGTGCAATCCTGATGCTCGGTGCGTCGCCCGCTGTGATTGCGGACACCAACTCGGTAGACGATGGCGATGGCGATGAATACGGTGACGCGACGGGGGATTGGACGGGGAGCTCGTGCTGGGCGCTGGCCAGTGCAAGCGGTAACTGGCCCGACTCCGGCGCCGTTTACTGGGCGTCGGTGACCATTTGGACTGAGGAAGCTGGGACGTTCAGGTTTAGATCCAGTTGGTCCGCCTCCGCCCAGGCAGGATACGACGGTCCCGGCGCCTCCGCCAGCGCCGGCGGCACCGGGAGCGCGCCGGGTGGCTATGCATCTGCCAGTGCCAGCGTCTCTGATCCGGGGCCCCCCAATGACCAGGATAGCGACCCGTACGACTCTTACGTGTCCGACGAGATTGAGCTTGACCCGTACGAGGGTTTCAGCGCCCAGAGTTCCTGTGGCGCCTATGCGTCAGCCCCGGAAAATGGCTCGAGCGGGTCGACCGCGTACGGCCACGCGACCGCTGATGTCTCGTTCCACTAAGAAGGTGTTTTAGAAGTCCTGTTTGGCGTACCCGTGAGCCAATCGGCGGCTCATGAGGTTGATCATGGCGATCAGAATCATGGCTTCGCTATTCTCCGGCAACTGC
>Ga0315289_10001956_pt1 | contig 31943 bp, 25 predicted proteins | sample YL17G11_40_MG_FD_203452 | JGI IMG/M metagenome (GOLD analysis project Ga0315289, IMG submission 203452) | Sediment microbial communities from Yellowstone Lake, YNP, Wyoming, USA - YL17G11_40 | ecosystem: Environmental > Aquatic > Freshwater > Lake > Sediment | place: USA: Wyoming | collected... | reverse complement strand
TTTGTTATTTTATTAACATTCTTAGTGTTCGTAGTGCCGTTGTGGTAAATATATTTTTTTCCGTTCCCCGTTTTCACGAGGACAGGGTTTATCCGCGTCTATTATTAATCTTGTTCATCCTGTCTAAAAATTATGTTGTTTGAAACCGTTTCGTTCATAATCAGTGGTATATCGATGAAGTTCATATCTACCAGAATGCTTGTCTCATAGAATAAGCAAAGTATCTTTACTGATATAATGACGGCAATTATACATATTATAAATAGTCAATATACATTAGCTATACTTACCTCTCAAGAATAAGCCTTGGTCTCTATCTGTTAACTCGTAGTATTTACTTTAGCCTATAAGTCATTTAGTTTCGGTGGTATCATAAGGACTAATAGTATTATCATTCTATCTTATACGGAAGATAGTCTGTGCAGTTGGCATATAAGTATTGCTCTACTACCGTAGGGGAAGTGGTACCCGCCAGCAGGTTTGGATGGATTTTTAGTGATAACCAACTGGGAAACAAGAAGTTATCTAAAAATGATTAAAGAAAGAAAAATCCTGTCTCATTTAAGGATTTTTATCCTGTCCATCGATTTTCTGGTATTATTCTTGCAAATTCGTGCTATTCGTGGTTAAATACTTTTTTACCACAACGACACAACGAGCACAACAAAAGATATTTGACAGGATATACAGGATTAAGCAGTATAAAAAAGAATCTGGATTCCCAATCAAGTTGGGAATGACAGAAAAATATCTTGTCAATCCTGTTAATCCTGTCTAATGAATTTTGTGTTCTTCGTGTCCTTTCGTGGCTATATTTAAGATAGTAGCTCGGAATCTTTTTCCAGATGCTGAAACAAGTTCAGCATGACAAGAAAGAAGGAAACGTCATTCAGCATAATAAGAAAAGGAAAGTGTTATTCCAATCCTAAATCAAGTAATGTCATCCTGAACTTGGTTCAGGATCTGTATAACAAGAAGTGGAAGTTGTCATTCCGAATTACAGTAAGAGGAAAATGTCATTCCGAATCCTGCCCTGAATCAAGTTCAGGGTCTATGATTTCGGAATCTCTGATAAAAGAGTCAGAGCTATAAGCTCTAATAATTATTTGGTTTGACAACAGAAGAATTTTACTTTATCATTTTTCTGTCGTTGAAATAATAATTAGGTGGCACAAAAATGAATCTCTTAAGAAAATGTAGAAGTGTTATCTTTTTTATTGGAATGATTTTATTGTTATCTATCCTATTCTATAATCTTGTTTTTTCTGCAGGACCAGGAACCATTACCTATCAAGGAACAGTTACAAAACCAGGTGGGAATCCACCAACTAATGGGAATTATGCGATGCGATTCGCACTTTGGGACTTAGAGGGAGGTGGTGATGCAGGAACGCACCGTTTATGGCAGGAGGCACATACTAATGTAAATGCAGTTACTGTAACTAATGGAACTTTTTCAGTAGAGTTAGGTAGTATTACTCCGTTCCCTGATAATTTTTTTCAAGATAATGCTAATTTATGGTTAGAAGTAGAAATAGATTTAACAGGAACTTCAGGAAGTGGATTTGAGGTATTTTCTCCTCGGGTCGTTTTTTCAGCCACTCCTTATGCCTTCCATAGCGATACAGCCTCATATGCTCAATCATCTCTTAAGAATACTATTCGTAATTTTGTTGTGGAAACAGGAGAAACTATTTCTGCAGGTGATATTGTTTCTCTATTAAATAATGGCAAAGTCAAAAAAGGATTAGGAAGTAGTTACTCCTCGGAATTTATTTTTAATAGTGCAAGCACTTCTTTCATCTCGGCAGCCAAATTATCAGAAACGAAATTTGTCATTGCTTATAAGGATATTGGTAATTTGGAACATGGGACAGTAATTGTTGGGGATATTTCAGGTAGTACAATAACCTTCGGTTCTGAAGTTGAATTCAACAAAGCAATTACTGATCATATATCTATTGCTGCATTATCATCAACCAAGTTTGTAATTGCTTATAGAAATGGGGATAACTCATATTATGGAACTGCAAAAATCGGAACAGTAACCGGAAACACAATCAATTTTGCAGGCTCACCAGCACTTTTTTATGCTGCACCGGTTGGTTTTCTATCTGTAAGTGCTTTATCAGATACTAAGTTTGTGGTCTGTTTTATGACCGCATTGGGAGGCACAGCAAGAATAGGTATTGTTTCAGGAAGTTCTATTGATTTCTCTGGTCCTACTGCACTTTTTAATAGTGCTGCGACCACAGCTTATATTTCTTCTGCTCCATTATTGAGCACAAAATTTGTTGTTGCTTACCAGGATTATGATAACTTCCATTATGGCACAGCGGTTGTTGGTGATGTTAGTGGCAACTCTATTAGTTTTGGCTCTGAATATATATTTAACAATACAACTACTACTTATGTTTCTGTTGCAGCTTTATCCAGTGTTAAGGTCATTATCACTTATAGAGATGAAGGTAATTTTTATTATGGTACTGGAATAATTGGTAACGTTTCAGGTAATTCCATTTTTTATGGACCAGAATATATCTTTAACAGTGCAGGTACTCAATATATCTCTTCCTCTACACTATCGAGCACAAAATTTGTTGTCGCTTATAGTGACAATGGTAACTATAATTATGGCTCTGTATACATAGGAAATGTTTCAGGTAATGCCATTACTTTGAGTAATAAAAATGTATTTAATGGAGCAGATACAAATTCTATATCTATTGCCAGCGTTTCAGTGACTAATTTTGTAATTACCTATATGGATGAGGGTAATCATTCAGGCAATGCAACAATGGGTGTAGATTTAACAGAAGAGAGCTATCCCCTGGGCATAGCAGATGCTAATGCATCAAGTGGGGAGAATGTACCTATTATTATTAATGGTATTTCTGATAATCATTCAGGCTTGGTCATAGGAAAATTATATTATGCTAATACTGATGGTACTCTTACAAAAAACCCGACTCCTGTAAAGGCAGGTCTTGCTATTTCTCCTACAGAACTATTGTTAGATATTCAGAGATAATATATTTTCATTATTTAAGGATAATATTTATTTGGAGTACATCCTTGAAAACTGGATAATTAATGACTAATATAAATGGGGAAGAAATCAATAAATAGGAGCCTAAAATAAAAACAAAGTATATATCGAGTTCTATGGATTTATTTCTCAACTTCACTCTCGTTTCTTAATAATTTTTAGTAATTTTTCAGAGCCCTCAAATTGAACTATAGATTTTTTCTTTTAAATGGCTTCTCAACGAATGTAAGTCCTTTATCTATACCTTTTAATGTAAATGTCTTTACTTTATCCGAAACTTTACCAACTCCGTTTTGAACAGAATCAATTCCTTTATTTAAATATCTTATTTGTAATAATCCTTTTAATCCAAAAGGTAGACCAAAAACTGAATCCATATCCTGAAAAATACTTTGAACCCAGTCTATAAGAAAGTTAACACGTTTTGAATTTCCTCCACCTAAAATTGTTCCTATATAACTTGTAAAATCCGATATAGCTATCTGTTCAATTCTGAATGCTCCGAGTAATTCATCAACCTTCCTGCAAACATAATTCTCAGGTATTGTCTCATAACCTTTTTGTAATACTACAAATACAAACTCTAAAGGTTTGATGCTTTTTCCAGGAATTATACTATCCAAACCCATATCAAATAACTCAATAATCGGTTCATTATAGACAGTATAAATACCTCTGGCAATAGGATGAAAATCAAATGGAGTATAATCCTTAGGAAATGGAAGATAATCCCGATTGATATGTAATATCTGCGTTGGGTCGGGATAAATAAAAGGAGTATTATAACTTTGAGCAATACATAATCCAAAAATACTCATAATTACAAGAAATATAGTAAAAACGCGAGTTTTCATCATCACCTTCAAAATAAAATTTGTTCGTTGTTATCCTCTGAAAAGTATCGAAGCAAGCTAAATTAATGCTTATTACAAATAAATGATTAAAATTGTTGAGTAGCTTACATTTTACTTGTGGTATGACCTACGCCCCTAAAGGAAAAAAGATTAGACGCTAATAAACACTGATGAACGCGGATTAAATGATCCCAAATCCAGCGATAATTTTTAGAATTTACTTTTTGAATGCAATGGTATCATACTTTACTCTTGTCTTTGATTCACCTGGCAAGTGAAGACTTTTATTCACTCCGAAAGGAGTGAAATGTTTATAGAAAAAAAGAATAAACACAGAATGCATCCGCTCCGAAGGGAGCGGAATGTATATGTATGACCCTTTACATATTGCCCCTTTGGGGCAAGAAAAAACAAGAGGATATGTAATTTATTTCTTCTTTATTTTCTATAACCATTATGCTCCTGACGGAGCATTTTTAGGGAACGGTTTTAAACCGTTCCTTTCTCACTCCGAAAGGAGTGAAATGTTTATAGAAAAAAAGAATAAACACAGAATGCATCCGCCTTGAAGGGAGCAGAATGTATATGTATGACCCTTTACATATTGCCCCTTTGGGGCAAGAAAAAACAAGAGGATATGTAATTTATTTCTTCTTTATTTTCTATAACCATTATGCTCCTGACGGAGCATTAAATGAAATAACTCTTCTTGTCGCTGGATCCGGTATGATTTTACGAATTAGTAAGGGATAATGAGTGTCATTATTTTTTTTTAATCCTTGTAAAATCTGCGTAAATCAGTGTCTAATTATCTATACACAACAATTTTAAAAAATTATGATCAGCTTATATATTTTAATTTTCTCAGAGATTTCAATTCAAGATCTCTGAAAAATTAATAAACTTTACCATGTCATTCCGAACTTGTTTCGGAATCTCAAGTGGGATGCTGAAACAAGTTCAGCATGACAGATAAAATAATCTCGTTTTTGAAATATTTCATAGGTCTCAATTCAAGATTCTTCGCTTCGCTCAGAATGATAGTCTTATAATTGTCAGTTGTCCGTTTTGCATATTAAATTGTAGGGCTACATTCGCTCTGGTACAAAGTAACACGAGATTTATCTCGTTAATCTTCTGCGACATAAATGTCGCGTTACATTCTTTCCGGTGCAGAAATTCCCAATATCCCCAAGCCGTTTTTTAGGACAATTCTTGTGCTGTCGATTAAGGCAAATCGGGCATTCATCAGGGCAATATCATCACTTATCACACGATGGTCGTGATAGAATTTGTGATAATAACTGACTAAATCGCGTAAATAATCTGTTAAAATATGAGGTGCGAAATTATCAAGGGCATCCTCTACAACCTCCGGGAATATCGCAAGTGTATTGATTAAATCTCTTTCTTCAGGTGATTTCAGCAATGATAAATCAGATTCTTCTATCCCCTTCCATTCAATATTTTTCTCTTTTGCCTTTGCAAAGATACTACAAACGCGTGCGTGACCGTATCTTACATAATGCACAGGATTCTTCTCAGATGATTCTTTTGCTAAATCCCAATCAAAGACCATTTCACTAATCGCATTTCTCATACAGAAGAAAAATCTGATGACATCAGGACCTAATTCAATCAGAATCTCCTTGAATGTCATAAATTCACCGCTTCTTGTGGATAATTTTGTTTTCGCACCATCCTTATACAAATTCACAATTCCATAGATGATTACCTTTAATGCATCTTTATTGAGTCCTAAAGCCTCGATGGCGCCTGCTAATCTTTGAATGTAACCTTTATGGTCTTCTCCCCAGATATTAACTAAAATATCATATCCTCTCTGAAATTTTTCCCTGTGATAAGCAATATCCGGAGTTAAGTAAGTATAACTTCCATCGCTTTTTTTGATGACTTTATCTTCAGTGTCTCCGAACGAAAAACTTTTGAACCATAATGCACCATCTTTCTCATAGAGATAACCACGTTTTTGAAGTTCATCAAGAGTCTCCTGAACCTTACCTTGTTTGAATAAATCACTCTCATTTGAATATATATCAAAATGGATTCCAATTTTATCAAGGTCGTCCTTAATGTCTTTCATAATGTCATCTGCCGCATATTTTGTGAAGATAAGTATATCATTGCAATCTTTGTGTTTATCTCCAACATCTTTAAGTAATTTCTTAGCTATATCAATCATATAATCCCCTTTATAACCATTTTCGGGGATATCCACATTTTTGCCCAATAATTGCAAATATCTTGCCCTAAGAGTCGCCCCCAATTTATTCATCTGAACTCCACCATCATTATAATAGTATTCTCTTGTTACTTGATAACCATTAGCTTCGTATAGTCTTGCAATTGTATCACCCAGAATGCAATTTCTTCCGTGACCGATGTGAAGAGGACCGGTTGGATTAGCACTTAAGAATTCAACAAGGACTTTTTTCCCTTTACCTTTTTTTGAAATCCCATAATCTTCTCTCTCAGAACTTATTCTCTTAAGAATTTCCTCAAAACAGTTTTGCTTAAGAAAAATATTAACGAAACCAGCTCCAGCAACGACGCATTTTTCAATAATTTCATTTTCAGGGATTGATTTGACAATCAAGTCTGCCATATCACGAGGTTTTTTCTTACAAATTTTAGCAATCATCATCGCCACATTAGTAGTGTAATCCCCGAAACTTTTATCCTTTGGGATTTCAATGATAATAGTTTCAATCTCTGTCTTAATGTTAATTTCCTTTAGAGCATTGGCTAAGGCATTTCTGATTAATTTCTCAATCTCAAGTTTAATATTCATAAGTATACTATTCTCCCGCACACATTTTAAATATATTACAAGCCAAGTATCATTCAAAAATAAAGGACATTTTCAATAAAAATAATCTAATTAATAAAGTTAAGACAATAAAGCAATTATGAACCACGGATGAACACAGATTAACACCGTAAAAACACAAAAAAATATTAAACTAAAACTTCCTTAGTAATTTTTTTTAATAGTAATGTCTTTAAGAAAAATATTGACCTTTAGATTTATTTATGATTTATTTTCATTATTAAGAATAAAAATTGGGTAGACGGAGGTGAAAATAATATATTAGCAATTTATATATCGATGCTATGTTAGGTTCATTAGATTATTTAAATTCTAATTGTATTATGAAATTGGAACATAGTTCATAATTTAAATGAAAGGAAACAACAATGAAAAAACAAGGATTTACATTAATTGAGTTATTAATCGTTGTGGCAATAATAGCCATATTAGCAGCAATTGCTGTACCAAACTTTCTGGAGGCACAGGTTAGGTCAAAAGTATCAAGATGCAAAGCCGATATGCGCTCTATTGCCACAGCACTCGAAGCTTATCGAATCGATGCAACCGATTATCCACCAATGTTTGATACAGGTTGGGGACGGAAATGGCCTGAACTTACAGAACCAGGATTCCATTCCAGAATATCAAATTATTTAACCACACCCATTGCTTACATTACTTCATTGCCTCATGACCCGTTTAACGATTTTAAACAATGGCTTATCTGGGCAATAGGAACTGATATCAACCAACGTTTTATTTATTATAACTATCCATACTTTCTTGAGGCTTGGCCCTCAAGTACCACTATTAGAAACAGGATGGATGATGCTGGGTATTGGCTATTCTATTCACCAGGTCCCGATTTAAGTTGGTATCATGAACCTTATAATGTCGTTTACATCAATTATGATCCTACAAATGGGACTGTCAGTCTTGGAAACATTTTCCGTACTCAAAGGACAAGTGACCTTTATATCAGAGGCTCGTGGTAATTTATCATTAGCTATTTAATTTATTTTTATAGGTTTTATAAAAATTAATAATAGGCGATGGATTAACTTTTTCATCGCCTATTTCTTTATACTGAATAATATTGTGATTGTTCATAAATTTACAGTTTTGTAAGGGACGCATATATGCGTCCCCTACATTAATGACATTTTAGAGGATCAGCTCTTGTCAGATTATATTCCTTATTATTTAACACTCTTAGAAATTCCTCAGATAGGCTCTGAGACAATGAGGAAATTGATTGGTAAATTTGTCACACCTGAAAACATTCTAATCAGGGCTAAACAAAAAGACTTTGGGGATATTAATAGACTACCTAAAAATATTTTTGAAAAAATAAAATCGGCAAGAAAGCGATTGGACTTCAATCGATTTATTGTCAAATGTCTTGATGAAAAAGGTGTCAAGATAATTTTAGAAACAGATAAAGAATACCCTGAAGTTTTTAAATTATTGAAATCTCCTCCTTTTATTATATTTGCATGGGGAAATCTCACTAATGATATTAGACGTTCAATAGCAATAATTGGAAGTCGAACACCATCCAAAAAGGGCTCTGAGATTGCTTATAAAATTGCTTTTGAATTATCCAAGAGAGATTATAAAATAGTTAGCGGATATGCGGATGGAATCGATATTTCAGCTCATTTAGGTGCAATCAAAGCTAAAGGTCAAACTATCTTGATTTTGCCTTTTGGGATTCTAAATTTTAAATTAAAGGGGGGAATAAAATCAGTAAATGATATAGTCAAAAATGGAGCAATAATTTCTGAAGTTCATCCAAAAGCCCCCTGGCAAGTCGGATATGCCCATAATCGTAATAGATTAATTGTAGCCTTAAGTGAAAAAGTCTTACTTGTGGAAACAAGGCTCCAAAGCGGTTCTATGAACACATTTAATATTGCACAAAAATTAAATAGAAAAATTTTCACTATTCAATATAAAAAATATCCGCTGAGCGCCAAAGGCAATAAATCTCTGATTTCAAAAGGGGCTATACCAATAAGTTCTTATAAGGATATTGATATTGTAACCAATTTGTAGGGATTTGATTATAAATTCTCAAAAATTAATGTTCATTAATTTCGGTATGCCGTATATGTCTTGTTCCCAAGGCCTACCTTGGGAACAGAAATATTATTGTCAAAACCCCAGCTTTGATATCTCATTACCGAAGCAGTGGCTTCGGGTCATATCCGTTCCCAAGCTGGGGAGGCTGTGTCGCAATGTAGCGGTGCGATTTATCGCACACTATATATATTGTCGGATGAATCCGACCGCTACAACATATTGTGGTGACATTATTAAAAATATGGGTTACGACACAGCCTCTGGGGCTTGGGAACGAGAATTAGGCGTGATAAATCATGCCCCTACAATTTTTGATCTTTATTATCATTCAATAAATCAGGTTCAATCTCCTTGAGTTCACCTGTTTTTCCATCAATAGCATATTTGCCATCCAGCCATTTCCCGAGGTCAATTAATTTGCATCTTTGGGAACAAAAAGGGAAATATTTATTCAGATTTTTGTCAACACTTATTTCCTTTTCACATATAGAACAAATGTAAATTTTACCCTTCATAATTATCAATCCATAGATTTAATAAATTGAGACCTCAGAAATACTTCTGTATGTAGTCTAAAGATGAGATTGCCACGCTTACTTCGTAAGCTCGCAATGACACTCCTCGTTTCCTCTCCCCTTGCGGGAGAGGATTAAGGAGAGGGGTATATGTCATTACTAACAATACTATAATAAGCAATCTCACTATTTATTATAAATGTTAGTTTTTCAGAGATTTCAAATTGGACTCTTATTAACAAAATAATATTTGATTTAATTAAGATAGATATTTTAAATTTACTTCGCAAGAAAAATATAAAAAATATTTATTTCTGAGCAACAATATTTAAAATGTTTGAATTTAAAATTATAAAAAATGATTCGAAATCTAAAGCAAGAAAAGGTATATTAAAAACTCCTCACGGTGAAATCCATACACCTGTCTTTATGCCTGTTGGAACGCAGGGAACTGTAAAGGCAATGAAGCCTGAAGACCTTGTAGAGATTGGTACACAAATTATTCTTACTAATACTTATCATCTTTATCTGAGACCTGGTGATGAAATTATTAAAGAAATGGGTGGCTTGCACAAATTTATGAACTGGCACAGACCTATACTTACAGATAGTGGTGGTTTTCAAGTCTTTTCTCTCAGCAAATTAAACAAGGTTGATGAAGAAGGTGTAACATTCCAATCGCATATTGACGGTTCAAGATATTTTTTATCTCCTGAGAAATCCATTGAGATACAGAATAATTTAGGTGCTGATATTATAATGGCTTTTGATGAATGTACCTTGTATCCAATAGAATATGAGACTGCTAAGGAATCAATGAATCTAACGATAAAATGGGCAGAGCGTTCTAAAAAAGCACATAATAATCATCTTCAAGCATTATTTGGAATTGTTCAAGGAAGCATTTTCCATGATTTGCGTAAACAGTGTGTTGAAGCTATAATCAATATTGGATTTGATGGGTATGCCATTGGAGGTCTCAGTGTAGGAGAGCCTAAAGAAGAGATGTTTAAGATTGTCAACCAAACCACTCCATTATTACCAGAAGATAAACCTCGATACCTGATGGGAGTTGGAACTCCAGAGGATTTGAGAGAATGTATTAGGATGGGAATTGATATGTTTGACTGTGTTTTGCCAACAAGAAATGCGAGAAATGGCAATCTTTTTACGAGTGAAGGTGAAATAAGTATTAAACAGAATCAATACACAAGAGATTATCGACCACTTGATGAAAAATGTGATTGTTATACCTGCAAAAACTATAGTCGTGCCTATTTGCGACATCTTTATATGACCAATGAAATTCTGTCCTCTATTTTGAATACTACTCACAACATTTGTTTCTTTCATAAAGTTGTTAAAGAAGTCAGAGAAGAAATTTATTGACTTATGATGAGATATTTATACTTGATATGACTGTGTTATTTCTAAAATAATTATTATTAGTTTTACTAATAAAATTAGTTTCTATAAGGTAAATATTTGTGACTAAAGTCCGATTAGAACATATAAGAAATTTCTCAATAATTGCGCATATTGATCATGGCAAATCCACGCTTGCTGATAGGCTTATTGAGATTACAGGCGCTATTTCAGACCGTGATATGAAAGACCAGGTTCTCGATACGATGGACCTTGAACGTGAAAGAGGTATAACTATTAAGGCTCAAGCTATCAGATTAACCTACAATGCAAATGATGGCAAAACCTATATGCTTAATCTCATCGATACCCCTGGTCATGTGGATTTTACTTATGAAGTGTCTCGAAGTCTTGCTGCGTGTGAAGGAGCTCTTCTTGTTATTGATGCCTCTCAAGGTGTCGAGGCACAGACTCTCGCTAATCTTTATCTTGCAATGGGGAATAATCTCGAAATTATACCAATCATCAACAAAATCGACTTACCTGGTGCAAATATTGATGATGTTAAGAATCAAATTGAAAATATTCTTGGGTTTGATACCAAAAATGTTTTGCTTACAAGTGCCAAATTGGGAACGGGAGTAAAAGAAGTTCTCGAAGCAATTGTCAAGCTTATTCCACCCCCGGTTGGTTATCCCGTAGGACCGTTGAGAGCGCTTATCTTCGATTCGTCATTTGATAATTTTCGTGGAGTGATAACTTACGTTAAAATTGTTGATGGGGAAATCAAAGCTGGCGATAAAATAAAATTTATGTCAATTGATAAAGAGTATGAGGTGGATGAAGTTGGATATTTCTCACCCGAGATGACACCAATTGAAAAACTCTATACAGGTGAAGTTGGCTACATCATAGCAGGCATCAAAGATATTAGTTCAGTTAAAATTGGTGATACAGTCACAATGTTAAAAAATCCTGCGCATAGACCACTTCCAGGATATAAAGATATTCAGCCAGTAGTATTTTGTGGATTTTTCCCTGTTAATAGTGATGATTATGATGACTTAAAAGATTCCATCTATAAACTTCGTCTGAATGATTGCTCATTCACTGTTGAACCTGAAACATCCGCAGCGCTTGGATTTGGCTTTAGATGTGGATTTCTCGGTCTTTTGCATATGGATATTATTCAAGAAAGGCTTGAAAGAGAATATGGTGTAGAAATTCTTGCCACCGCTCCAAATACTGTTTATCAAATAGTTAAAACAAATGGTGAGACAATTATCATTGATAATCCTTCTAAACTTCCTGGAGGAAGCCAGGTAGATAAAATCTTAGAACCTATTATTGAAGGGACCATCATTATACCGAGTCAATATGTTGGAAATGTTTTGAAACTCTGTCAGTCAAAAAGAGGAATACAGAAACAACTCAAATATATTTCAGAAACAAAAGTTATCATTGTTTATGAATTACCCTTACCAGAAATACTTTTAGATTTTTATGATAGATTAAAGACAATAAGTCAGGGATATGCTTCTTTTGATTATGAATTTATTGGATATCACGAATCGAATCTCTGTAAACTTGATATTCTGGTGAATGGTGAAATCATTGATGCCCTTTCGATTATTACGCATAAGGAAAATGCTTATCATCGAGGACAAGAACTTGCTGATAAACTAAGAAAAATAATTCCGCGACAATTATTTGAAGTGGCAATTCAAGCCGCTATTGGAAATAGAGTAATTGCAAGAGAATCAGTAAAAGCATTACGCAAAAATGTGACCGCAAAATGCTATGGTGGTGATATTACAAGAAAAAGAAAACTTCTCGAAAAACAGAGAGAAGGCAAAAAGAGGATGAAAAAAGTTGGTAAAATAGAAATCCCTCAAGAGGCTTTCTTATCAGTCCTAAAGGTAGAAGATACCAAATGAAAATCAATGATTTATCAAGAATCGGTTTTGATACATTCCAACGATATAAAAAAATTGTAGATATTATTACAGCGATTCGCAATATCGAAAAGAAAGAGCATTTCTCAATTCTCGATGTGGGTGGCTATCCTTGCGAATTTGAAAAATTTTCTGATGACACAATTTTCGTAACCGATATTCCCTATTGTAAGAAAGAAAATTATATAAAAGGAAGTGGAATTAATTTACCAATTAAAGATAATTCCTTTGATATTGTCATTTCATCAGATACTTATGAACATATTCCAATAGATAAAAGAGAACAATTTCTTAATGAGATTATCAGAGTATCAAAGAAATATATTATATTGGGAGCACCGTTTAAATCTGAAATAAATGAGTTCATAGAAGATGAGTTATGTAAACTGCATGAAACAATATTTCATAAAGAACATCCGTGGCTTTATGAGCATAAATTGAATTCACTCCCACTATTAAATCTAACCACAAAATATCTCTGTAACAATAATTATCCCTATCATATTTTCCCTAATGGTAACGCATTTATCTGGTATCTTTTTCAGTGGTGCTATTATCTCTTCCAATCCCTGCCTGATTTGTCTGAGTATTCTTATAAGATAAATAATTTATATAATAATTATTTATATTCTAAGGATAATAGCGAACCTTCTTATAGAACAATTATTTTAATTTCTAAAGATAAGGCAAACTCAGATATTAAACTTATTGCAAACGACATTATAACAATTTCATCTCACAAATCAGATTCATCAAATATTGAACCATTTGCAATAATGACTACAATTTTATCTGATGTTATAGAAATAATTAATTCTTTAAAGAAAACTGATTCATCGACAGAATCTAATCAGACACTACTTCAATATATAGAGCGATTAGAGTCTGTTATTGAAGACAACATAAATCGTACTTCTACCTCATCACAAAAACCAGGGAATATTTTTAAAAAGATATTCCGAAATCGATGACTATCATTTATTATTCGTTCATTAAAACCCTTATCTTGACACCTGAAATCAGTTATGTTAAACAATAATTGCTATAAAAATTATCAAAATATATTAATAGAATTCAAATATACTATACATTAATTGGTCAATGTAAGATGAATAAAGAAATAGAAATAGCCAAAAAAATTATTATTGAAGAAATGGAAAGAGAAGATATTACAGTAGAAAAAATAATCCTTTTTGGAAGCAGGGCAAGGGGAGAATATTATAAAGAAAGTGATTGGGACTTACTTGTTGTTATAAACAAAAAAGTTGATAGAAAAAAGAGATGGAAAATCATTCTAAATATTAAGAGAAGATTAGTGTTGTTTAGTATACCAAACGACATTATTATCGAATATTCAAAGCAGATTGCAGAAAGACAAAACAATGTTGGGCATATTACATATTATGCTTTGAAAGAAGGAATAGTTATATGAATGAAGAGCGAGTGAAGGAATGGATTTTGAAAGCTAAAAATGATTTGAAAGTAGGCAAAGATGAAATAAAAACAAAGAATCCGGCAACTGATGCGATTTGTTTTCATATGCAGCAATGTGTCGAAAAATATTTAAAAGCGTTCCTGATCCTAAACAATAAAGAGTTTAGAAGAACACATGACCTTACAGAATTGATAAAAAACTGTTCTGATATTGATAACGAATTTCAAAAACTTTATGAATTGAATGTAGATAGCTTGACAGAATATGCTACTGAATTAAGATATCCTGGTGATTTTTTATTCCCCTCAATTGAAGAAAAAAAGAAAGCTATAGAACTTACTGAAAAAGTAATAGAATTTATGAATAAAAAATTAAAAGACTCGGGTTTTAAAAAATGAAAATTATGTATATATAATTAATATTATGAATACCTTTTGATAGAATCTATATATTTAACTCCTTTAATTATATTATCAATTTCATAAGTCATATAATCAGATTTTTCATTTTCATTTTTTGGTTTAATCGATAATAAATTTACCCTTTTATAACTTTCAATATATGCCTTGTAAAATTTATCATCACTATGATTCATATTTGAAAAATCCATTTTTATCCAGATAGTTTTAAATCCCAGAGCTTTTGCTGGAGCAATATCAAAATCAATCCTATCCCCCACCATTATGGCTTCCTCTCCTTTACACTTGGCTTCTTTGAGTAAAAATTCAAAAAACTTAATGTCGGGTTTATAAATCCCAACTTCATCACTTAAACCATACACTTTAAAATATTTGGATAATCCAAAATGCTCGAGAGCTTTTCTACAAGCAAGAACCTGGTTAGCTCCAAGACCAAGATTATACTCACTCGAAAGTGTTTCCAAAACATTATCAATACCTTTAATAGGATAATTATATTTTAAATAATTATTTTCTAACTCCTTTATTATTTCATCTCTCAATCTTAGCCAGCTGTCTTTTCCCAAATATTTTTCTCCAATTATCCAGTGATGATTACCTGATTTATTTGTTAAAATAATTTTTTCTCTCTCCTTTAAAAGGTCTTCAAAGGTTAGACCAGGATATTTCTTTCGTATTTCATAATAAAGTTTTTCATAAGTCATCACCATCGCAGGCAAATCATAAAATATGACACTCCCCACATCAAAAAAAATCCATTTTATCATTTCTACTACTTACTCCTTTGATAATCATTTTATAGATATCGCTCATTCCATTTTTCAAAAGCATCGTTAAAAAGTTTGACACGTTTCTTTTTTAATTCTTTTGTGCTAAATAAAATCAGATATTTGTTAATACCGAGATTGTTTGCAAGTTCATTTATTAATTTTTTTGCATCTTCTTCATTTTTTGAATGAATCATCGTATATATAGAGTAATTCCAATTTAAAAATCTTGGTCTCTGATAGCAATGTGTGATATTTTTATATGAAGCCAACTTTTTCCCAATATAATCAATATCTTTATCATCAATTTGCCACACAGTCATAGCATTTGCCTTTATCCCAATTCTTTTGTGATAAAGGATGGCACTGTATCTCCGCATAAACTTATTACTTTTATAAAACTTGATTTTATCAAATAGTTTCGATGTTGAAACGCCAACCCGAGAAGCGATTTTATCAAATGGCGTTTTTAAAATGGGTAAACTTCTTTGAAGCGCAACTATAATATGTTTATCAAGATCACTTAATTTTAATTTTTGGATATGATTATTTGCTCCTGAATAAAGATAATGAGCATTTTTAGAACTAACTGTATCATTACAAGTTGTTTCACTATCGCTTTCCTTTACTACTAATGAATTGTTATTTAATAAATCAAAGATAACGTTAATCTTGAATTCTTTTAATGTGGGAAGAACCATATATTTTTCGACACCAATTAACTTAACCAATTTCAATATTGTCTTGTGTAATGTTTTTTCTGATTCAGCGATGAGAGTAAACCAGAGGTTAAAATAATTATCGCGAAGATAATTATGAGAAACACCAGGATGAGAATTAATTAATGCAGTTGCTTTTTTTATTTTGGATTTCTCAACAGCTATTGCTACAAGAGTTGATGCGTATCCCAGCCTTCTTGAATCGAAGATTCCACAAATCTCTCTTATAATTTTCTTTCCTTTTAATTCTCTAATTATATGTATAACATCAGTTTCTCTTAGCCCAATTCTCGATCCAATTTTTTCAAATGGTCTTTCACATAAAGGAATTTCTCTTTGAATGAGTTCTAATAATCTGTTTATTATGTCTTTATTTATAATCATACATCAATTAATAATTTATTTGCAATATTATGTTCTATCGGGGGGACGCATATATGCGTTCCCTACTATTATTAAATTAACACTTCAAAGTTTTTTTAATGACTCGTAATTTACTTTTATGGTTTTTTCTATATCTTTATCTGAATGAGCTAAAGAAATAAATGATGCCTCGAATTGAGAAGGGGCAAGATAAATACCTTTCTTAAGCATATTGTGAAAATATTTTGCATAGGTTTTCGTGTTCGAAGTCATCACAGATTGATAATCCTTTATCTCTTTATTCGTAAAGAATAAACAACTCATAGACCCTACTCTTGTCTGTTGATATTTCAAATTCAACATTTTGAGATTTTCTTTAATACCGTCTTCTAACACCTTCGCTTTAAATTCTAATATCTTATAGGTATCTTTTTGCATAAGAATTTTTAGTGTTTCATAACCTGCAGTCATAGCCAGAGGATTCCCTGATAAGGTTCCCGCTTGATAAACTGGACCAATTGGTGCCACATAGTCCATTATATCTTTTCTACCACCATAAGCTCCAACCGGTAATCCGCCTCCAATAATTTTCCCTAAAGTTGTTAAATCAGTAATAACATTATAAAGTTCTTGAGCACCTCCCAAAGCAACTCTGAATCCTGTTATGACCTCATCAAATATAAGAATTATATTCTCATTCAATGTAATCTCTCTTAATTGTTGAAGAAAATTTTCTTTTGGTAGAACAACACCCATATTCCCTGCTACAGGTTCTATAATAATAGCGGCAATTTCGCCTTTGTTTTCTTTTATAAGTCTTTTAACCGATTCTATGTCATTATATTCAGCATTCAAAGTATCTTTAATTGTTCCTTTCGTTACACCAGGAGAACCTGGAATAGACAATGTTGTTAATCCAGAACCTGCTTTAATCAAAAAGTCATCGCTATGCCCATGATAACAACCTTCAAATTTTATGATTTTATTTTTTCGCGTGTAAGCTCGTGCTAATCGTATGGCACTCATTGTCGCTTCAGTTCCTGAATTGACCATCCGAACTTTTTCAATTGAAGGAACCAGTTTACAAATTAATTTTGCAAGTTTCAATTCAATCTCTGTTGGCGCTCCATAGCTTGTTCCATCATCACAGACCTTTTTCAGAGCTTGAATAATTTTAGTGTGAGAGTGACCAAGAATTAATGGACCCCAGGAACAAACATAATCAATGTATTCTTTGTTATTTACATCAATAAGTTTTGAGCCATTTGCTTTCTTAATAAATATTGGGTTCCCACCCACGGAACAAAACGCTCGAACAGGAGAATTGACTCCACCAGGAATATATTTTTTCGACTCCGCAAACAATTTTTTATTGCTTAACATTACTTCACCATAAATATATTTAATATCAATAAACAAAAATATTTAATGTGGTGCGAGATTTATCTCGCAAATATATGCGACATAAATGTCGCACCACTGAAATAAATTACATTTTATCTCTTTGTGTTCGTTGTGTCGTTGTGGTTTAAAATTTATTTAATTCCGATTTCATCATCCGTTAAATAGCAAGCTGGGTCTGATTCCCAGATATCTCCAGTAATTGCCTCTGCTCTAACTCTTAAGTTTCCATTACAAATCTCAAAATATTTACATTGTCCACATCTTCCTTTTATGTATCTCTTTCGATTTCTTAAAATTCTCATCACCTTATCTGATTCATTCATCCAAATTTCACTGAATTTTCTATTCCTCACATTTCCCACTGAATAATGAGTCCAAAACTGGTCTGGATGCACATTCCCAAACCAATCAATGCAACCTATTCCAATCCCAGAATTATTTCCACCATTATATTTTAACAATTCATATACTTCTTCTGCTCTCTTTGGATTTTCTTTCATAAGCCTTAAATATAAATAAACTCCATCGGTATGATTATCAACTGTAAGAACCTCTTTCTGAATGCCATTATCGAATAATCTTTTAGTCTCATCAATAATGAAATCAACAATATCTCTTGTCTCTCTATGCGATAAATCCTTATCAACAAGCTCTGAGCCTCTACCAGAATAGACAAGATGATAAAAACATATTCTCGGAATTTCTGCATCAACAATTAACTTAAATATATCAGGAATCTCTTTAGAATTGAATTTATTAATTGTGAATCTCAACCCAACTTTTATGCCTGACTTTTTACATATCCTTATCCCATTGATAGCATTTTGAAATGCCCCTTTAACTCCTCTAAAATTATCATTCACTATCTCCATCCCATCGATACTTATTCCAACATAGGAGATGTTCGCATCATCTAATTCTTTAGCTATATCCTCTGTAATTAAAGTTCCATTGGTAGAAATAACTGTTCGAATTCCCTTCTCGACCGCATAAGAAGCCAATTCTACAATATCTTTCCTTAATAAAGGTTCGCCACCGGAAAATAAAATAACGGGAACTTCAAATTCGGCTAAATCATCAATGACCTTTTTGCATTTATCTATAGTTAATTCATTTTCATATTCCTTATCTTCCGATTGACTATAACAATGCAGACATTTCAAATTACATCTTCTCGTGATATTCCAGACAACCACAGGTTTTTTATCTTTTGAAAACTGTAATAGATGCGATGGAATCGATTGAGAACCGTCCTGATACCTCAAAACGTCCGATGGTTCAACTGTTCCACAATATAACTTCGAAATTCCTATCATAAAATACCTAAACCAAATTTTTAATCATTAATACTTAATACATAATCACCTTGTCAATATCTCTGTTAAAATTGAATATGAAGTATCTATACATAGAGATTTAAAATTATGAAAAAATTAAGTAGAACCATTTAACATTCAGCGATTCACTTCGTTGTTGACAATAAAGATGAATTATTATTTATATATGATAGGATTAAAAGTTAGGTTTATTTATTATAAAACATCTTAATAATAAGAGAACTACTAATGTTTTTAGGATTATTTGGTAAGGGAATTGCTTATTTCTTTTCACAAGTTACGATAGAAATTTTATCTAATGTCGTAGATAGAAAGATTACTGATGAAGTAAATAAGAAAAGAATAAAAATTATTTTATCATCCGGAGCAAAAGAATGTGCTAAAAGAATAATTAATACACCTGAATTCAAGAACTTCGATAAGGCAATAATAAATCAAGTATTGGAAAGATTCAAAAAACTATTTGAAACTGAAGCAGATAAAAAACGCTTTATTGATGAGACAATTTTCGATGCAAGAGTAGAGCAAGATAAAATAGCTAATTGGATAATAAAAAATGTAACTGTAGAAAACGATGAACAAGTTGAAGCATTTAGAAACCGTTTAGCACAAGTCTACTCTACCCAATTATGCTCTTTAGCTCCTTTAATTCCCGATGCATCAGTCAAGATGTATCAAAATGAAATGCTTCTATTAGAAGAATTACATAACACAGTGGCTAAACAAAACACACTTGATGAAGTAAAAGGAATAACAATCCAAATATTAGAATTATTAAAAAATAGATCTCTTCTTTCAGAATCAACTCAAGATTATATCCCATTAAGAGAAATTGATGAAGAGGGTGTTTGTCTTGGACTAAAAAGTAGTGAGAATGCGAAAGGGGAAGCTAATTTTAGCATACCTTGTTTCGTAAGAAATTGTGGTCCTGTTTGGGTGGATTTTGAGGCTGGATATGTGTGGGAAGATAAGGAACGCATACAAAAATATATTGACCAACTCAGAGAAGGTAAGGGACCTGTTATTCTAAAAGGACATGCCGCGTCTGGCAAATCGGTGTTATTAAGGTCTATAGCCTATCATTTAATCAATGATTATGTCGAAACAGTTTATTATATCCCATTGAAACCCGGTGAGAATCCAAAAGAACCTGAAAAATTCCCCTTTGAATTCTTTAATAAGAGTGATGCATTTTTATTCATAGATGATGCTCATTTAAATGATGGAAAATGGATTGAAGATAAAATCTTTTCTTTCTCAGATCCAACTACAAATTCAAGACTACTTATAGCCTCACGTCCTTTGGAAGAAGAAAAAGATAAAGATACAACACAAAGAGCTACGATTGCTGAAGGAAAATTCAAGACAGTTCTAAAAAGGGCTGAGGAATTAAAGGCTGTTAATTTCATCGAACCTGTTTTTAATCATTGGAAATCAATAAGGGAAAAGGAGAAAAAAACTAAAATCAATATCAATACTGACATTCTTTTTGAAATGTGTGGTAAAAAATCGTGGTTATATAAATCCGGAGACCTCTGGATTCTCGCATTTTATCTTAAATTGTTCGATAGGATTAATTATAAAATAGATGAATTGCCTGATATAAATGAGGAAATCATTTATTATATTAAAAATGAAATACCGCAAATGTATAATATAAAAGAAGTTGATGAAATTCTACTTCCCCTTTCTTATACATTCAAGGAAGAGATACCATTTCCTGCGAATTCCTTTTATTTATTATTACATACATTAAATGAAAGAAGAGAAATATATGAGAGAGAAGAAGGCTTGGATTATACGAAGATATTTAAATGTTTATTAAGGACAAGAGAAATAATTAAAACTAACAGATACATTAGTCTGCCACACTCTGCCAGAGCAAATATATTTTTTGAAAGCATTATACAAGATAAAGATTCTGCAAAAAATATTAAAGAATTTTTCAGGGAAAATACTTGGGATGAATTTTATACTTCTAATGATTGCGATAAAATAAAGTCGGGTCTCTTAAAATTTATTATAGAGCATAATCCCGATATTTATATTCAATTGATAATATCTGAAAGCGATAGTATTAAAGAAAGATTTTGTGGATTAAAGAACATCAATGAGATAGTGTTTAAAATAGTAAGCGCATCTGAAATAACAGGTATTACTCGGTTATTTAATTTTTTATCTAATTTTAATTACGAGTTTTTTGATAAATTACCAGTTCAAATTATATCAGAGAAAATTTTGAAGACTGATAATCTTTTTGATATAGCGTACTTGATTGATTTACTTAATAGAGTTAACTACAAGGAACTAGATAACATCCCTGTTCAGACTTTCTCAGAAAAAATCCTGAAAACCGATTACCTTATAGGTATAATATTCCTTATTAATTCACTTAAAAGTGCTAAGTACAAGGAACTAGATAACATCCCTGTTCAGACTTTCTCAGAGAAAATCCTGAAAACTGATAACCTTTGGGGCATAGCATCCCTGCTTAATTCTATTAAGAAAGCTGAGTGTAAAGGCTTAGAGGAGCTTCTTGAAAATATTCCTGTTCATATTATCTCAGAGAAAATCCTGAAAACTAATAATCTTGGGGATATAGCATTCATGATTATTTCCCTTGAGAAAGCTGAATATAAAGGCTTGGAAGAGGTTCTTGACAATGTGCAGGTTCAGAATGTCTCAAAAAAAATCCTTAATACTAAAGACATTAACGATATAGCTTACCTGATTGATTCACTTAAAAGTGCTAAGTACAAGGAACTAAATAATATTCCTGTTCATATTATCTTAGAGAAAATCCTGAAAACTGATAACCTTTGGGGCATAGCATCCCTGCTTAATTCCCTTAAGAAAGCTCAGTATAAAGATTTAGCGGAGCTTCTTAATAATATCTCTGTTCATATTATATCAGAGAAAATCCTGAAAACTGATAACATAGAGGATATAGCGTTTATGATTAGTTCCCTTGAGAAAGCTGAATATAAAGATTTAGTTGCTATACTTGATAATCTAGTTATCTCGGTTAAAATTCTGAAGAATCACGACCTTGGAGATATGATATCCCTAATTGGTTCTCTTAAGAAAGTTAAGTATAAGAGATTAGACGAGGTTCTTGACAATCTGTTTATCTCTGAGAAAATCCTAAAGATTGAGGATATTAGGGATATGCTGTCTGAGATTTGTTTATTTGATAAAACAAAGTATAAAAAATTAGATGAGTTTCCTGACGATATACTTAATCAGATTTTATTGGATGGAATCCTCAAAACCGATAATCTCGCAGCAAATTTCCTAAGATCTATTATGTGGGAATTAAGATATGATAATTTAGATATTTCAACAGAAAATTTTGAGATTAATACAAAGATGAATTTAATTAGTGAATGCTATATTGATTTTATAGCAAGTATTATTGAATATCTTAAAAAGATTAACTACGAAAAACTCGACTCAATATTCGCTCTTTTCCAAGTAAATAATTTCTCTGACCAATTTTTAATTTGGGAATCAAGTAGTAAAGAAGATAAAGAAAAATTAATCAATTCATTTGAAAAAGCAGGTTATAAATACGCAGATGAAGTGAGAAAAAAATATAATTTAAAAAAATAATTTGGTGAGTAATATCTATAGTTTGCTCTATGGAATCTGATAGTGCTATTAAAGATTTGGGATTCATTGTATATACCCAAGAATGTTATTTTATAAAGTCCTGTTTTTCTTAAAATACATTATTATAGCCTCAACAAGCCCTTTTGTTGTATATTCTTTTGCTTCTATATCAACATTCAAGCCGCATTCCTTTATTGTTTCAGAGGTAATAGAACCTATAGATGCAATTTTGATTTTATCTTTTATTTTTTTCATATTTTTTTTACCAATTAATTGAATGAAATTTTTCACGGTTGATGAACTTGTGAATGTTATAACGTCAGATTTTTCTATAATATATTTTGTAGGGGCATATTGCATATGCCCTGTAATTTGGGGGCACGTGCAACGTGCCCCTACAATATCTTCATTAATAACTGTATTATAGACAATAAGTTTGGTTACATTTGCACCTTTTTCGCTTAATTCTTCGGCAATAATATCACGAGATAAGTTGCTCTGAATTAACAGATAATTTTTAGAAAAGTGGGACAGACGATTAACGTCAGTCCCTCTTTTCTTGCATTTTACTAAGCCTTCAACAATATTTTCTGAGGTATATTCTTTTGGCTGATAGTCAACATTTAGATAATATGTTTTGATTTTTTCAGTTGTTGCAGCACCTATTGAACAAATATTAATATTTTTAAGAATCCTTAAGTCTTTTCCAATCTCAAATATGTGGTTGAAAAATATTTCCACTCCATTAACACTTGTAAATATTATCCAATTATATTCCTGAATTTTAGAAATTACATTTTTAATTTCCTTAATATTTTTACTTGTTTCAATTTTTATTGTTGGGAATTCAATGACATTCGCTCCATTCTCATAAAGCAAATCCTTTAATAATTCCGATTGTTTTTCACTCCTTGTAATTGTGACTGTTTTTCCAAATAACGGTTTTTCCTCAAACCAATTAATTTTTTTGGATAGTTCGACTACTTCTCCAATAACTAATATTGCAGGTGGTTCAATTTTTGATTCGTTACTTAAATGCGCAATATTATTTAATTTACCAAACACTGACTTTTGAGATGGTGTTGTTCCCCATTGAATTATTGCTGCTGGAGTTTTGGGATTTTTACCGTATTTGATGAGATTATTTATAATTTCTTCCAAGTTACTCACACCCATTAAAAAGATTATTGTGCCGTCTGATTTTGATAAATTTTGATAATTAATTTTAGAATCAGATTTTGTTAAATCTTCGTGACCTGTGATAACTGTGAATTGAGAAGCTAATCCGCGATGCGTAACGGGAATTCCTGCATAAGAAGGAACTGCGATGGCTGATGTAACTCCAGGAATAATTTCAAAAGGAATTTTGTTCTCTGCTAAAAATAATGCTTCTTCTCCTCCCCTACCAAAAACAAATGGGTCACCCCCTTTTAGTCTCGCTACAATCTTTCCTTCTCTTGCTTTTCGGACAAGAGTCTGATTAATCTCATTTTGTTTTAATGTATATTTTCCTGATTTTTTACCAACATAGATATATTCTTTATCAGGATGATCTTTACAATACTTTTTGAATACTTCCGATGCGAGATAATCGTAAACAACAACATCTGCTGATTCCAGATAGTGTTTACCTTTCATAGTAATTAAACCGACATCACCGGGTCCAGCACCAATTAAATAAACTTTTCCTTTTGGCAAGATAATTTCTCCTAAAGAATATATTAAACCGCGAATTTCGCGAATCTACGAGAATTAAAAAATATTTTTACAATAAAATTATTCGTGTGAATTAGTGTGATTCGTGATTACAATCTTTTTTTATTTCTTATTGATTCTAAAATTTCCGAACCACTTCTATTTAGAATGTCCTCAGCTAATTGTTTACCAAGATTTTTAAAATCTTTTATATCACCCATTAAAAAACCTTTAATCACTCTTTTCCCATCAATAGTTGCAATCATACCATCAACTTTTATCATATTTCCATCAATTTGAGCCAAAACACCTATAGGCACTTGACACCCGCCACCTAAATGATTTAAAAATGAACGTTCAACGTAAGTTGCTAATACTGTTTCTTTATCATTCAAAATCGATGCGATATCTTCAGCCAATTTATTTTTTTTTAAAATCTCAATAGCGACAGCTCCCTGACCCGCTGCAGGTAACATTATCTCAACTGATAATATTTCACTTATTCTTTCTTGATAACCCATTCTTACTACTCCCGCCTTCGCAAGAATTAATGCATCGAAATTAGATTCATCAAATTTTCTTATTCTTGTGTCAATATTACCTCTTATATCAACAATTTCAAAGTCATTTCTGAAATTCAATAATTGTGCCTTTCTTCTCAAACTGCTTGTAGCTATCTTTGCATTTTTAGGCAATTCTGCTAATCTTAAATTATTTTTTGATATTATGACATCTCTTGGATCATCTCTCTTTATTATTGCAGATATTTTCAATCGGTTATCAATTGATGTAGGTAAATCTTTTAAACTATGAACGGCGAAATCTATTTCTTTTCTGATTAAAGCATTCTCAATTTCCTTTGTGAATAATCCCTTTGAACCGATCTTTGATAAAGGAGAATCAAGAATCTTATCTCCCTTTGTTTTTATTTTGATTACTTCAAAATTCAAATTTGGAAATTCATTTTGAAGAGCTTCTTTCACATAATTTGCTTGCCATAATGCAAGTTTGCTTCCTCGTGTTCCTATTACAAAATTTTTTTTAATCATTTAACACTAAATCCAAGGATATTCTCTTTAAATGTATAAAATTCTGCCTTTCGGGGATAGAGAGTAAGGTTGCATTCATTATCTCTGATGGGATTTAATTCACCATTAGATAAATTCTGTAGAAATGAATTATCTTTTATATTGAATGGAAACTTGAATTTAACTCTTTTCTTATTTTGAAATTTATTTATCGCTACAACTATTTTCTCATCGAATCCAGACTTTAGATAAATATAACATTTATTTGAAACAAAAAGTGTTAATAAATCATTTTCTGTTAGAACAGGATGATTCTTTCTTAATTGACTCAAGAATGAAATATATTCATAAACTCCTTTTTCAAAGTCCGTAACATCATTTCCAAATCGCATTGGTCGGCAATTATCGGGTTCACCAGCCCCTATCATCCCAATCTCATCACCATAATAAATCACTGGAATTCCAGGTACAGTAAATAAAAATGCAAACGCAGATTTTATTTTTTCATAACTCTCAGGATTATCAACATTAATCTGATGCGTCCATCCATATTCTTTTTCATTTTCAGAATCGGATTGGTTCGAGTCACCATCAGCAAATGCCATAAATCTCGAAATATCATCATTGCCTAAAAAATTACACATAATAGAATCAACATTATATATTTTCAATGAACCCTGAATCAATTTATCTAACTCTGTGAAACCCATATTCTCCTTAGCAAATACTTTTACTAAATCCTCGTAAAGGGGATAATCAAATTGACTATTTATTTCACTAACATTTAAATATTGCTTAATTTTCTCTCTTGAATCTTTAGTTTCACAGATTTGAAAAATTTGTTTTCCTCTTTCATCCCTGAATTCTTTTCTTATTTTTTGTGTCAATGTTTTGAAATAATTATGAGGAATATAATTTGTATCAGAAAAGTTTAGACCATCTGTACCTGTAATTTTCAACCACCACAAAATATCATCTGTTACTTGTTTCAAAGACTCATTGTCGTTAATGAAATTAAATGATGGCAAAAAAACATCGAACCAAGTTGTAAAAGGAGATTCATCAAACAATCTAATATTTTTTCTTCCATCAGGTAAATCTATCGGATTATACCAGTCAGGATGTTCTTTATAATATGGATGCTCAATATGAGTGTAATTGGGAATATAACTAAGAATTATTTTGATATTATGTTTGTGAGCAGTTTCGATTAGTTTTTGCAATTCTTTCAATGAGCCGAATCTCATTTCAGTCTCTCTTGGTTGAATTGACCAACATCCCTTATAACCCGTAGATTTTCGATTCGGTGTTAAATAATCTTGATAATCATTTTCGGGTTGTTTATTAACAGGTGAAATAATTATCGCATTCACCCCTAATTTATCGAAGTATCCTTCATTTATCTTATCTATTATTCCCTTAAAATCACCACCATAAAAATTGACTTTTTCATCAAGTCCTTCATCTTTGATAGGTTTATCATTCTGCTTATCACCATTATAAAATCGGTCTGTGACAGCAGAATAAATAATAGCTTTCGTCCAATCAAATTGATGATCTTGTTCATTATCTTTAAGATTAACAATTAATTCGTCAGCAAAATTTCCATCGCTATCTTTTCCATTTATTCTAATGACTCCTGATGTCTTATCATAGTCAGGTATACTTAAATTGATTAAATTATTTACAGCTTGATAGGATGAAGGAGTCAAAAGCTGATTATTAAACATTATCTTTACAGAATTATTATCTATATCCTTCAAAAAAGGAATAAATCTAAAAATTAGATGAGTGCTTTTTCTTTTATCAATGTATTTGAAATACCTTATTATCTTTATCCTCTTAATATTATCTTGACCTACAGAAATGACAGAATTGAATTCACCAAAACCATCAGGCAATTTTTCGGGATTGTTCGGATCAATAATCCATTCACCATCGACAAGAAATTTATATTGATAGTCTCCCTCATCAAGAGAAATCGTGGTTGAATAAATGCCTTTAACCTCTGTTTCTTCCATTCTATACTGTTTATTATTCCAATTATTAAATGAACCGGCAAGATAAACATCCTTCATAGGCTTATCTGGATTATATCTGAAGGTAACAAGAGAACTTTTCGATAATTTAATAAGAATAGTCCCATTAATTTTTAATCCATCTTTACCCTTAATCATATAATCAAGAAATTCGAGTCTATTCTCATTTATATCTGTTGATAGTTCAATAATCCTTCTGTCATCTGAAATTTTCACATTAACTGAATCATTAGGGAGTATTTGAATATTTTCTATTTCAAAAAGAAAATAATTACTCATATCGAGTTGAATTGTTTTTCCAAAAGAAAGGTATTGGGTAGGAATTGTTGAAACAAGATGATGATATTTATAAGGATATTCTGTGTATAATTTTTTTGGTGGTCTGGAACAAGAGGAAAAAGTGATTTGTAAAAATGTAATAACAATAATTATAGCAAAACATTTGCAGGCATTATTTTGTAAAATGCTTTTTGACATACTCTAATGCTTCTTCTTTTGTCCTCAACTTATTTTCAAGCTGTAAATCACAAATCCTATTTAATATCCGCTTAAAGATTGGACCAGGTTTATAACCGAGTTCTATTAAATTATGACCATTAATCAAAGGTTCAGGTTCTATTTCTTCTTGTGCATATTCCTCTTGTTTTTTCTTAAGAAAATAATAATTCTCAATGTCACCGTGACTTGCCAGGCAATCAATTCTATGCAATTCAAGTTCTGTCTCAAATGTATCTCTACTTAATAATCTCTTTATTTTACTTTCCCGCATATTTTTCACAGACATAAATGTCATATGATTATCAACGCACTCGACTATTTTTTTCTTTACATCTCTCGGGAATCTTAATCTATCACAGATTTTTTCTGTTAACTCTTTCCCAACAGAATCGTGACGATTGAAACGAATTCTATCGCTTACTACAAAGGTGCGGGGTTTTCCAATATCGTGAAATAAAGTTGCAAAAGCTAATACGGCATCAGGATTCTTTAGTAAATTAAGGGCAATCTTCGTATGGTTGAATACATCTCCTTCCGGGTGAAATTCCTCAGGCTGATTTACACCAACCATTTCTTCAACTTCAGGTAAAATTTCTTTTAACAAACCACTTTCATAAAGTAATTCTAATCCCCTACCGGCATTGGGGGAAGTGAACAGTTTAATTAATTCATCTCCAATACGCTCAGCACTTATTTTATCGATTAACTTCACATTTCTTTTAACAGAATCAAATGTTTTCTCTTCTATTCCAAATCCAAAACGACTGGCAAATCTGATACATCTTATAAGTCTTAATGCATCTTCATTAAATCGTTTATCAGGCTCTCCAATGGCACATATAATGCCTTTCTTTAAATCCTTTTTCCCACCCACATAATCAATTATTTTCTCTTTTATGGGATCATAAAACATACCATTGATTGTAAAATCTCTTCTCTGAGCATCCTCTATAGCTGATGAAAAATGAACATCAACAGGCCTTCTGCCATCAATGTAAATATCATCGCTTCGAAAAGTTGCCACTTCCGTTTGTATTCCACTCTTTAAAACAAGGATAACACCAAACTTTGCCCCAACGGGAATTGTCTTCTTGAAAATTTTCTGAACCTTTTCGGGAGTGGCGTTCGTGGCAACGTCAAAATCACTCGGTTCAATTCCTAACAATTTATCCCTGACACAACCACCAGCATAATAAGCAATATATCCCCTATCTTGAAGGCTTTTGACTATCTCTTTTGCAATATTTTCCTTTTTTCTTTTCATCTCATATACTTGTAGGGAACGCACATTGTGCGTTCCACTTTCTGAAAGCATTTATTCATTTAACACTTAAAATAATTATTAAAAATAATTTACATAAAATATAAAACCACAAAAAAAATATTATGGATTATCAAAAATGATATTTTTAAGCTCTTTTAATAATACATTTACCTGTTTTCTTGTTCCAATCGTCATTCTCAATCCATCATTCATCATTGGTGCATTAAAGTATCTTACAAGTATTTTCCTCTTTTTAAGTTGTTCATAAACACATTTGGGATTTTTCACTTTTGCAAAAATAAAATTCGCTCCTGATTCTGGAACTTTGATGCCCATTTTGATAAGTTTATCACGCAAATACTCTCTATTACTTATTACTCTATCAGTAGTTTGTTTCACTCTGTCGTAGTTTTCATAAACAGCATTAGCGGCTACCTGGCTTAACACATTCACATTATATGAATCTTTAACCTTATTCAAAATGGAAATGAGCTCTTCGTTTCCAAATCCTATTCCAATCCTCATCCCTGCCAATGAAAATGATTTAGAGAAACTTCTTATTACGATTAGATTTTCATATTTATTAATTAAATTTAATCCATTATTCTTACTAAAATCCACATATGCTTCATCCAACACAACAAGTCCTGATGCACCTTTGATAATCCTCTCAATTTCATTCAAAGGATAAAATGTTCCTAATGGTGGATTCGGATTGGCAATGAAAAACACTTTATCTTTAACTTGAAATACTTCCTCTGGTAGAGAATAATCTGTTTCCAGACGATATTCATTAATCTTTGAACTGTATGTCTCTGCTAATGTTTTATACAAAACATAAGATGGATACAAGAAACCCACTGACTCATTTTCATCAATGAAAGCGAGTATTATCATCTTCAATAATTCATCAGAACCATTACCAATAATTATTTGCTCAGGTTTCAAGTTATAAAACTTCGCGATAGTCCTTCTCAACTGTGTGCATTGAGGGTCTGGATAAATATTAAGTCTTCCATTGAGTGCATCCTTAATCGCTTTAACAACCTTTAGTGGCGGGGGATACGAATTCTCATTAGTATTGAGTTTTATGAATCCTTTTTCCTGAGGTTGTTCACCGGGAACATAAGGTTTTATTTTTTCTAATATTTTTCTTGGTTTAACCATCGTATTTTAATCTCACTTTTATCGCATTTGAGTGAGCAAATAGCCCTTCATTCTCCGCAATGTTGATAACGTATTTGCCATTTTTCATCAACGCTTTTTTTGTATAATAAATAATGTTATTCTTTTTCATAAAATCATCAACTGATAACGGTGAAAAAAATCTTGCGGAACCATTTGTTGGTAAAATATGATTCGTCCCCGCAATATAATCACCTATAGGCTCTGTTGAATATTCACCAACAAATATAGCACCCGCATTTTTTATCTTACTAACTTTCTTTGTAGCATCTTTACAAATTATCTCAAGATGTTCCGGAGCCTTAATATTAGCTAATTCTATTGCTTCATCAATTGTTTTTGTAATTATTATTAATCCATTACTTTGTAATGATACTTTAATAATCTCTTTTCTTGGAGCTTTTTCAGTTTGGCATTCTATTTCTTTTTTTACACTCATCGCAAAATTCTTACAATTTGTAATCAAAATAGAACCAGCATCAGGATCGTGCTCTGCTTGAGATAATAAATCTGCAGCGACATATTCTGGATTTGCTGAATCATCTGCTATAATCAGAATTTCTGAGGGTCCCGCAATCGCATCAATATCAATTAATCCAAACAAAAGCTTTTTTGCCATTTGAACATATTTATTACCCGGTCCAACAATTTTGTCGACTTTTTTAATCGTTTTGGTCCCAAAACTTAAAGCAGCAATTGCTTGAGCTCCTCCTATGGGATAAATCTCTTTAATCCCAAGGAAATAGGCTACTGCTAAGGTTGTCGAATTTATATTCACACCATTCCATGGAGGAGAAACCATTACAATCTCTTTTACGCCTGCAATCTGTGCAGGGATGACATTCATCAATACCGTTGATGGATATATAGCTAAACCTCCGGGAACATAAACACCAACTCTTTCGATTGGCATAATTCTTTGAATTAGTTTTACACCATCATCCATCTTAACAAAAATATTTTTCTGTAGCTGTGCTCTGTGGAACTTCTCAATATTTTTAGTCGCTATTTTGAGATAATCCTTTATCTCCTTATCTAATTTCTCATAAGCCTTCTTACATTCAGACTGTGGAATGCATTTTAGTTTAAATTTTTTTTCCACTTTGTCATATAACTTCGTATACTTTAATAAAGCTTTATCTCCATTTTTCCTGATGTCATTTATAATTTTCAAAACAGCATTCTGGACATCGCTCAATTCCAATTGCCTCTTCTCCAACAAACTAATAATTTTATCTTTTTCATAATTACAATCCAAGATTTTCATCGTTACCCTTCCAATCTATTTTTAAAATTAACTGACTAATGATAATAATTAAGAAGCCTTATTCAACTAAAAAGTTAGTGATTTGTATACTAATGTAGAGCTGTGATAATAATTTTTAATAACTTTTATTCACAAATGTCTCGTTCCCAAGCCCCTGAGGCTGTGTCGCAATTAGTGTATTTTTTTTAAGATAAATATAAGGAATAAAGGATTGCGATTCAGTTAATATTGATGGTAAAAGTATGAACAGTTAAA
>Ga0315289_10001953_pt1 | contig 31955 bp, 25 predicted proteins | sample YL17G11_40_MG_FD_203452 | JGI IMG/M metagenome (GOLD analysis project Ga0315289, IMG submission 203452) | Sediment microbial communities from Yellowstone Lake, YNP, Wyoming, USA - YL17G11_40 | ecosystem: Environmental > Aquatic > Freshwater > Lake > Sediment | place: USA: Wyoming | collected... | reverse complement strand
GCCATAAAGGCGCGAAAAGCCTTTGTAGAAGCCAATGGCGACTCTCTTTCAACCTTGCACTATAACTTCATCGCCATTAAAAATAGCAACACTTTAAAACCTTTATACCCGCAATGACACTCCTTATAATTTGTTTGAACTAAAACAAGATTTCATAGTTTGCTGAAAAACCCGACAAACTATGAACCAAAACGTCTCTTAACCTCTCAGAATATAATTCTCCATCCTTAGCTACCTGCTTGTAGTAACTTAGAGCATATGGGAAATTTCTCTCAATGAACATCCCCATTTTCTTCCATTTAGCTCCAAGATAGTTCATCCTATCAAGAAGAATTTCTTCGATTCCTATGTTTTTTAATCTCTCAAGAAGAGATTCTATGGATTCTTTGCTATCAGAGAAAAAAGGCAAAATCGGTCCGAAAAATACGAAAACGGGAATTTCATTTTCTTTCAGTTTCTTCAAAGCCTCAAAACGCTTTTCCAATTTTGATGCTTTAGGCTCAAATGTTTTTTCGATTGTTGGATCAACACAAGTGATGGTGAAGCCAACCTCTTTGTTTTTTGTCCGTTTTAAAATATCAATATCTCTTAACACCAAATCAGATTTCGTCTGAATATGAATTGGAAAATCAAAGTCCGCCAAGATCTCCAAACATCTTCGGGTCAACTGGTATTTTTCCTCCAGAGGTTGATATGCATCAGTCACCGTTCCAATCATAATGGTCCCAGGCTTGGTCCTTTTAATCTGTTGGCGAAGTCGATCCACAATATTTATTTTAGCATCCACAAACTCTCCCCATTCTTCTTTATGCTTGGTATATTTTCTCATAAAATCCGCGTAACAATAGACACAGCCATGCTCACAGCCAATATACGGATTTAAAGCATAATCCATACCTGCAATCTTCGACTTAGACAAAGCATTTTTGCAGTAAACTTCGGCTATCTTCATCCTTTTCTCACAAACGGATAAAAGGCTTACGCCTTAACTCCGTATTAAAAGACTACATTATGAATCAAGATTTGTCAACCATCATTCGGAATGGTTATGGCAAGCCGTGAAGGCTTGCCTACGCGATTTCGACTTTTGCTCCAATCAATTTTTAACAACTTCAGCTATCAGATCATAATCACAATAATCTAGAATTTCCACTTTAGTGAATTGGCCAATTTTCAAATTATTACCTTTTACCAAAATCACCCCATCCACCTCCGGTGCCTCCGCTTGGCTTCTGGCAAGAAAATAACCATTATCCTCCTTCGATTTGGCATCAATTAAAACGGTCATAGTTTTTCCGATCTTTGTTTCATTTTTTTCAAAAACGATCTTCTGCTGGGTGAGCATCAACTCATCTAACCTTTTCTGTTTCTCTTTGGAAAGAACCTGCCCTTTGAGGTTATATGCTTTTGTTCCTTCCTCTCGTGAATAGGGAAAAACACCCAAATTATCGAATCTTATCTTTTCCACGAATTCAAGTAATTCCCCGAAATGTTTCTTTTTCTCTCCGGGAAACCCGACTATGAGTGAGGTTCTCAAAGTTAGGTCAGCGATTTTTTCCCTCAGCTCAAAGATCAGTTGTTCCACGTCCTTTCTTTTCACTTTCCGGTTCATTTGAGCTAAAATCTCATCCGAGATATGCTGTATAGGGAGATCCAGATATTTGCAAACCTTCGGATTTGAAGCTAACACCTCGATCAATTCATCTGAAAAGTGTGCGGGATGAGTATAAAGAAGTCGAATCCACTTAAGTTTCGGAATTTCAGATAGGAGAACAAGAAGCTGGGGAAGTCTCTTTTCCCCATAAATGTCCGTGCCATATAAAGTAGTGTCCTGTGCCACCAAGTTGATCTCTTTGACCCCATAATCTACTAATTGACCTGCTTCCTCCAAAATATCTTCCATCCTTTTGCTTCGAAATCTTCCCCTGATATTTGGAATAGCACAATAGCTACAGCAATTGTCACATCCGTCCGCAATCTTTATGTAGGCATAGGGACGATTTTGAGCTAACCGTCTGATCCCTCTATGGTCATTGCTTACTCCGGGTAAGCTAACCATACATGTTTTTTTGTTTTTCAAGACTAAAGAACAAACATGATCAATTTTGTCAATATCTGTTATCCCCAGAAATGCATCGATCTCCGGCAATTCTTCTTTTAAGTCTCCATAATATCTTTGAGCCAGGCACCCCGTGACGATAATCTTTTTCCTACCATCTTTATTTTTTAGACAAACCAACTCCATGATTTCATTCACCGATTCCTCTTTGGCAGAATCGATGAACCCGCAGGTATTCAAAATAAGAATGTCTGCCTCCTCTTTGTTCTCTGTCATTTCATAACCTTCCTCACAAAGGAGGCTTGCCATGCTCTCCCCATCCACCTCATTTTTGGGACATCCTAAACTTTCAATATAAAATTTACCGAGCATGAACCTTAAGTTTTTTTGGTTAAAACTCACTCACTTTGTGGATTGTAATGACTACAGTTGTAGTCTATTTTGACTACAAACCCGAAAACTAACCTTATGATTTATGACGAATGATTAATGAAGAATAAAACATTCGTCATCCGTCATTATTTTAACCTTATTCAGAAAGATCCACCTCCTCCACCCCAGGTGGAGATTTGAAAACAAATTTTGAGTCATCCATACCCTGGTTAATCTTTATACGATCGAAAGTCAAGGTAATCTGATTATCATTAGAATCCCAGTATTCCAGCTTTTTTGCCAACAAGGTTTTTTTGTCGATCCAGATGGTCATCTTGGTAATGAAAAGGTCTTCCTTTTGGGGAGTCAATTCTAACTTATAGCAGTTGACCTTGTTCACCTTTTCCTCACCCTTCAATTCCACCCTATATTCAGCTCTAAAATCTGAGAGGTATTGATTGGGTTTGAAGATTTTTTTGGATCTATCCAGTTTGTCTTTAATGACCTGTTTGTTCTCTTCCGAATAAGTCCACAGGGTCACGCCATCCGTGACCATGACCTCATCTGCGGTTTCCGTTCTGAACTTATCCGGATTCTTTAAATACATTCTCCCTTTTATTTTTGTCTGAGCCTCAAAAATTTCAGATCTCATCACCTTGGTAAAATCCATAGATATGTCCGAAAGAGACTTATATTTTTTTTCAACCTGGGATGCTAATTCTTCCCCGCCTTTGGTCTTCGACCCTGAGGGCTCAGACCGAAGGGCGGGATTTTCAACAGCAGTAATGGCAAAGGCTAAGGAAGAAAAAAGAAAAGTTAAAAGCAGGCTCAAAGAAAAACTAAGTTTTTTCATTTTTATTAGGAATAGGTCAATTGAAATGTCATTGCGAGGAACGAAGTGACGAAGCAATCCTTTGCTGATTACCGTCCTCCTTTTAATCGCTTGTAATAAGAGTATGAAATCATTTAGCACATTCATTATAATATCAGCTTAATCCGCCTAATCAGCTGTGAGGCAAACTTTTTCCCTCTCCCCTTTGGGGAGATTGAACGAAGTGAAACCCGTAGGGTTGAGCGAGGCGAAATGCATAGCAGGGCAGGGTGAGGGGGAATTAAGTAGAGTATCACAAATTCGCATGCATTTATATTAGGTTTGTTTATATTAGGTTTTCTCACGGCTCTTCTTCTTTAGCCATTCCTCTCTTTCCAAATAAGTTTCATCCGCCAATACTTCTCTAGCTTTGCTTCCGTCATAAGGTCCCACTATTCCCTCCTCCTCTAATTGATCGATCAGACGGGCCGCCCTTTGATAGCCGATGGCTAATCTTCTTTGCAACAGAGATACCGAGCCTTGCTTATGCCTTATGACCAACTCCACCGCCTGTCGAAAAAGATCCTCGTCCTTTTCTTTCTCCTCTTCGGGGATCTCCAGAGGTTCAGAGGATAATATGGGAATGGGCTCCACTTCATATCTTTGAGATTTTATGAAATCCACGATTTTTTCGGTCTCTGAGCCTCCGATATAAGCTCCATGAATTCTTCTGGGCTCAGGATGACCGGGCTGAATGAAAAGCATATCCCCCGCCCCCAAAAGCTTTTCCGCTCCATTCGCATCCAGAATGGTTCGAGAGTCTACCTTGGAGGCTACCTGAAAGGCGATGCGGGCAGAGAAATTAGCTTTGATCAAACCGGTGATCACATCCACCGAGGGTCTCTGCGTGGCTAAGATCAGATGTATTCCCACGGCTCGAGCCATCTGCGCCAGGCGAGTCACCAAGGCTTCGGTGCGGGTGGAGGAGGACATCATCAGATCCGCCAACTCGTCCACGATGATTACCAAATAGGGCAGGATTTTGTCCCTTTTTTGTTTGGCATTGAAATCTTCAATATTTCTCACCCCCACCTTCGCCAGCTTTCGATATCTTTCCTCCATCTCTATTACAATCTCGGAAAGGACGTACTCCGCATTCTTGGGATTGGTGATCACCGATCTTTCCAGATGGGGGATTCCCTCATAGACCGAAAGCTCCAGCATTTTGGGATCGATCATGATAAACCTGATCTCCTCCGGGGGAAGCCTATATAGAAGACTGGTGATGATCCCATTTATACACACCGATTTGCCAGAGCCGGTGGCTCCCGCTATTAAGAGATGGGGCATCTTGCCCAGGTCAGTAACAAAAGGCTCCCCCGTGGTGGTCTTGCCTAAAGCTAAAGCCAACTTCGATTCAGCATCCTGAAATGCGGTAGAGGTGAGTATCTCCTTTAAGTAGACCACCTGAGGGGTTTTATTGGGAATTTCTACGCCGATGGCGGCTTTTCCCGGGACCGGGGCTACGATCCTCACTTTTCGAGCACGCATGGCTAAGGCTAAATCGTCCGCCAAATTCACCACTTGATTCACCTTTATTCCGGCCGCAGGTTTGAATTCATAGCAAGTGATGATCGGTCCCGGATACTTTTCGATTCTATCCCCTTCAATCTCCACTCCAAAAGTAGCTAAAGTTTCTTTAAGAATCTTGGCGGTCTGATTTAATTCCTCATGGGAGACTGAAGGTCTGAGAAAAGGAGGTTCGTCCAATAGATCCAGGGACGGGTATTTATAATCCCACTCTAAGCTTTTTTCCTCCCCCCGAACTAACTTTAAGGTAGTTTTGAAATCCTGTCTAATAGAGGGGACCTCCTGAGGAGCTTCCTCCATTTCTTTTGAGATCGAAGGTTCTTCGACAGGGGATATAGGTCGAAGTTTCTCTTTTGCCCTTCCTATGGATCCTGCGGACAGCTCCTTTTCCCTTCTTTTCCTTTGTCTTTCAATCCTTTTTAATTCCCGCCATTTGCTCCCGTGGGCAAACAATTTTTCCATCATCCGTTTTGACAAAAAGACGAAATCACTCGGCTTTAAAGGGGTAATTATCGCTATCAGAACTATCAGAAATGCGATCAATAAGGTATAGGAACCGGCAGTTCTAAACAAGTTGAAGCAGAATTTTCCTAGAATCCAGGATAGCCAACCTCCCGCAGTCACCTTGGAAAAATCTACCATTTCACCACTTTTCCAAGCTGGAAGGCTTAACAAGGTCCCTAACACAATTACAAAGAGGAAAGCGAAAAGAGTCTTTTTGCAGAAAGTTGACAAGCTAACCTTAGGAAAGCATCGGGTCCCCAGAAGGATTAAAAAGATGGAAATGAAAAAAGCGGAATAACCTATGGCATAAAAAAGGAGGTAGGATACCAACGCTCCCACCAGTCCACAAAGGTTTTTGACCTCTTGGGAAAAAGACCCAAAAAAGTTATCAAAAGTTACCTTCTCTCGCAGAAGTTTAAGATCAGATTGGCGGTCATAAGTTAAAAGCGAGATGAAGATGAAGAGAGCCAAGGCGATCAGAAGGACACCCAGTATCTCCTTTTTTCTCTCGTCCGATATGAAGCTCAAGACCTTCATATTTTCGCCTCAGAAGAACATCTTAAAGAAAATGTCATTGCGAGAAGTCCCCCGCCTTTGGCGGGGGGACGACGAAGCAATCTTTTGAGATTAACACTCTTTTTTCAGTCACTCACAATGTAAAATTATTTAGCACGTTCTTATACTATATTTTTTCTGTTTGATTCATTTTCTTTCTTGAAACCTAAATTTAAAACTAATATTTGTAATGTCAACAAAAATATGGAGGGGCAGGGCTTGGGGTTACGTCAAGATAATGGCGTGAGACCTCTGAAAAAATCATTTTTGCGGGGGGCTGGTCATGCCGTAGGCAGATCCCCCGCCTACGCGCTTAACAAAAAGGGCAGGAGATTCGTATGAATGCATAAGCATTTTAGCTCCTGCCCTATATCCGCTTCATCCGTTTAATCCGTTCTCCCGCCAAAGGCGGGATCAGGATGAATCCGTTCACGGTGAATCCATTCAGGATGAATCCGTTCACGGTGAATCCATTCAGGATGAATCCGTTCACGGTGAATCCATTCAGGATGAATCCGTTGACCTACTTCAACAAAATCATTCTCTTGGCTTCTGAAAATCCATTAACCTCCAATTTATAAAGATATAACCCGCTGGATACCGGTTTTCCATTATCATTTTTCCCATCCCAATTGATCTGGTAGAAACCAGCAGGTTGATCTTGATCCAACAATGTTTTCACCTTTTCGCCGAGGACATTATAGATATGCAAAGTCACATGTCCGGTCTTTTTCAGAGCATATTCGATTTTGGTTTCCGGATTGAAGGGATTGGGATAATTTTGATAAAGCTCAAACTCAGACGGACGCTGGGTTATCTCTTCTTCGTCTTCAACTGCAGAAGGAAAATTAAAATTGATGCCGGTAGTATTGAGGAGCATGGTGACGGGGACCGAATCCGGCGGAGACCAGATGGGCTTGTTGTTATACCACATCTGATCACATTCAATTAAAGCCAAAACCGTATACTTTCCTGTGTGCAGACCTCCTATCTTATAGCTTCCGTTAGCAGAAGTTAAGGTTAATTTAAGTAAAGACCATGTGTCGAAAAAGCCATTTCCAAATACATAAACATAGGCATCTGAAACAGGTACTCCTCCATCGCCGTATACAAACCCGCTTATGGAACCTCCAACTTCCAAGCTAAAATTCTTATTGGTAGCTGAATCGGGTGCCGTGACCGACACAGAATCGGCAACACTCCAGGAGCTTTTATTGTTATAGTACCTAAAAGCATAGGTGGTATCACCAGATGCAAAGAGCTTATAGTATCCGCTCCGGAGCCCGATAAGCCTGTAATTCCCAGAGGCGTCGGTGTAATCAATGTCTGCAGACGACAGGTGATTGGTAGTAGAATATGCATACACCGGGATATTATTAAGCGGTCCCTTGGTAGAGCTTGAAATGGTCCCTTTAATGATTCCACCTAAATCTAATGTGAAGTCTATGCTTGAGGTGGTGCCCCCCGCCGTAACCGAAACTAGATCCGCACTGGTCTCGTCTGGTTTGTTATTATAGTATTCATCAATATACTTCCCGGCGTATGCATGCACCTTGTAAGTTCCAGTGGGTAGCCCGATGATCTCGTATGCAGCAGAGCTTCCCGAACCGGAGGCAGAGCCGGTATAGTAATCTCCGGTAGTCGTGTTAGTAGCATATACTGTTGCCGAAACCGAAGAAGCTCCGGGTAATGTGACCGTCCCAGTGATTTTTCCGCCAAGAGATAAGGTGAAATTGATACCAGTAGTGGTTAATCCTAAAGTCACTCCAACGGCATCCGCACTTGATTCGTCAGGTTTGTTATTGTAGTATTTATCGAGATAGCCTTGGGTGTTGTAAGTCCTGACCTTGTAACTTCCAGTAGGTAATCCGTTGATGACATAGGTGGCTGAGCTTCCCGAAGGATTGTAAGCCCAACCGTAGTATTCCCATCCGGAGGTAATATTCTTAGCAACTACTGTTACCTGAATAGAAGTGGCACCGGGCAGTGTGATTAGCCCCGTGATTTTTCCACCTTCCTCGAGCGAAAAGTCGATGTTATCAGTGGTGGCATCTGAAGCTACGGTAACGGTATCTGCGCTGTTTTCATCCTGCTTATTGTCCCAGTAGACATCCACGAAGACTGACTCATTTTCTGTAGAAACCATGTATTCTCCGGCAGGGAGAAGATCAATGACATAGTAACCATCGAAATCGCTAGAGGTACCCCAACCATCATATGGACAGAATAACTGATCAGCCTGAATCCAGACGCCTTCGATGGGATCACCACCCGAAGCCTGAGTGACATGACCTTGAATCGCTCCAGTTCCAGTTATTACCCGGTGAACTTTTGGGACATTTTGAGAAATCCAGAAATCGGGTGTTAATGGAGTTATTCCCTCTTTCTGGAGCAAAGGGGAATTCTCCATCTGCTTGGGTTTATGCCCGAATTTGGATCTCATCTGAGTCAACTGACCTTTGGACTGCAAAGGCACATCTTTCTCTTGCGCCCAAAGACTGGCGTAGAGTCCCAATACCAGCACAAAAATCAGCCAAGAACAAAATCTGTATTTTTGCATCTTTCACCTCTTTAATTAGATTGTTTTGTGTTTAATAAGCAAATTTTGGAGTATCAAGCTTTAGCTTGATTTGGTTTCGCTAAAGCGAAACACTCCAGTTGAGCCAGTAGGTTTATCTTTTTTTGGCTACACCTCTTTCGTTATAATAGACCAGAATCTAACTTAAGTTAGGTGCTGGTCATCTTTCTTCTAACGTGGTGGAAACTCCAGTTTGCCGAACCATTTATAATTCACATCTTTGAATAGATTGTCTCTGGCTTCGACATCGCCTAAGAATGCCCATTCGCCGGGATCCACCCATTCACCACGTCCATATTTTTCTGCCATCTCAGAAAGTCGCACAAAACTTTGATGATGTTCGGCTACCCTCAGTTCAGCATAATCGCGGGCGCTCCAGGTGGAGATCAAAAATTGCCAGTCAGATGCTTGGAGAAGGAAAAGCTCACGGGCGAGCTGTTTTAAAATCTTAATTAGGTTTTCGTCTTTAGTATCCCCAAATTCCTGTATTATTTTTTGTAGCCTGATTTCATCTTCATAAATATGTTTCCAGGTCCATTCGGTCCACTGGTTAAGCCAGATGTAATGGTAGCCACCTTCGCCCCAGGAACCTTCGGGAATGGATATTACTTGAGTAGGCTTAGCTTCGTCCAGAAATTTGCTACAAGTGGTCAGCTCAATTTGAGGATCCTCCGCTACATATTTTAACACCAATTTCAAAAAAGTAGTTCCCTCGAACCACCAGTGCCCAAAAAGCTCGGAATCATAAGGGGCACATACGATTCCTTTTTTCTTAGTCTCCTTGTGGTATTTCACCAGCAAGCTTTTTATCAAACCCTTGAAATGTGAAGCATTCTCCTGGACTGTCTTCTGAGCATCCTCGGGATAATATTCCCATTTGTCCGCTAAATCGCTTTTGGCAGAAGTTACCTTCCAATAGCGGTGCCCTCCCGGAAAATGCTTTTTGTGAAAGTCCAGATAATTTCCATCTCCCGGATATCCCCATTCTCCGCTCCAGACTTGAAGCCCTGTCTCCGGGTCACGACTAAAGACTGCTACGGGCTTTTTCCCCTCAGTGCCTACCAAATAGACTTCCCTGGGAGTTTTATCAATTTCTTCTTCTCTGGGTTTGTATTGTTTTTCAAATTGTCCCCATAGTTGTTTCAAAGCCTCGAATCGGTCAATATATACCCCAATTGATTTCCCACCCTTCAATAAAGCGCTATCTATGATGAAATAATCAATCCCATTTTCACTCAAGAATTCCTCAACACCCTTTCTCAAATAACTTTTCTTTCTCAGGCTGGTCTTCACCGGAGGAGCCCATTTGTACCTCGGTCGGTAGGCAGCTTCAGGAAGCCAAATACCGCGAGGGGGCTTTCCAAAAAATTGTTTGTAGCTTGAGACCGCTTGTTTGATTTGGGCTTGAACGCTGGTATCCTGGGAAAGCAAGGGTAGGTATCCATGGGTGGCGGCACAGGTCATGATTTCGATATGACCGTCGTCTTGTAATTTTTTGAATTGATGGATAACATCCCGCCCATATTTATTTTCAAAATCGGATTTTATTTGAGAATAATAATCTCTCCACATGTATGCCAGCCTGAGCATCAGCTCCCTTTTATGTTTAGTGAACTCTTCAATATCCACCTCCGCACACTTTATCTTATTTTCCAAATAATGGGAGAACTCATTTTTAAAGGATTGGTCGCTCAACTGCTCACATAGAACCGGAGAGATACCGATGGTCATCTGGGGAGAATAACCCTCGCTTACCAGCTCGTTCAAAACGTTTAGCAAGGGAATATAGGTTTCAGCAGAGGCTTCATTCAGCCAATCCATGCCATGCGGCCATTTACCATGTGCGATCACATAGGGAAGATGGGAGTGCAATACAAAGGTGAAACTTCCGATAGATTCGCTTCGCTCACTACAAGTTGGATTTTTTTTCATTTTGTGCCTTTCTTAAAATATTCCCAACAGCTTAAACGGATGAAAGAATAAGCGGTCAACGGATTCATCCTGAATGGATTCACCGTGAACGGATTCATCCTGATCCCGCCTTTGGCGGGAGAACGGATGCAACGGATAGAACGGATAAATGTGGCTCGGCCAGCTCACCACAAGTCCATTTAATCAGGTTAATCCGCTGACCAATCAGCATCATCCGTTGACAGCTCGGAAAATGTCATTCCCCTTTTTGGGCTTGGAATCCGATCCCTTTCTCTCTTTCCTCTTTTCCGAAGATCTTAATGGGTCCGAACTGACCTTCGAACTTCTTGATGTTTTCCTCGAGTGCGGAAAGAAGCATCTTGGCATGAGAGGGGGTCATCACCACCCGGGCATACACCTTTGCTTTTTGAACTCCGGGCATGACCCGGGCAAAGTCGATAATGAACTCGGAGGGGGAGTGAGAAATCAAAGCCAAATTGGAATAAATTCCTTCCGATTCCTTCTCTCCTAATTCTACATCGATCCTTTGTTGTTTAAGCTCCATAATTTTCTCCTTTTGGCGGCAAACTAATTTGAACCATTTTTTATTCTTCTTGCAATTTGACCTCATTTTAATATATTAATGCACAATGTCAAGGGAAAACTTCAAAGGCGGAGACCCGTCAGGGAAGTTAAATCCTTATTGAGGAAGGAATAAATGCTCAAAGCTTTTTTCCCAAAGTTGAGTAAAGCTATTTTAACGGGACTGGTTTTTATCAATCTTACCATATTTTTCGCCAAACCACTTTGGGCTGGTTCAAGTGAAAAACCAGTAGAGTGCCTGGATGGTTTAGTTACGCATTTCTATGAAGATACCAAGCACGTTTTAACCTCGCCCCTGCATTGGAACCAGCAGAGCTTTTTGACCTTTGCCACCTTATCCATGGGAACTTGGGAATTGATGTTTGCAGATAGGGATTTTCAGAACTTGGTGCAAGACCACAGAAATTCGACCACCGATAGAATCTCCAAGTGGACAGATAGGTATACCAAAAGGGTGACGAATTTGACCATCGGGGGATTGTATTTAGGGGGCATTGTTTTTCACAGTCAAAAAGCCAAAGAGACGGCTCTTCTGTGCTTAGAATCGGTGGCTATAGCTGAGGGGATAACCAAGGGAATAAAACATTTGGTGGGGAGAACCAGACCTTTTGGGAACAAGGGGACTTTTCATTTCGACCCGTTAAAATTTCCACCACCATCTTCGTCTCTTTCTTTTCCTTCTGGTCATGCCACCTGCGCCTTTGCTTTGACTTCGGTGATTGCCGAACAATATCATATTATACCTTTGAGCATAGCCTTATACGGATGTGCCGTGGTGGTGGCTTTGGCACGGATAAATAACAATGCGCATTTTTTATCGGACGTCTTTTGGGGTGGGGTCATCGGATTTTCGGTGGGGAGGTCTCTGGTTAAATTTAATAAAAAAAATATTTCAGAAGATGTTCGTCTATCTCTTTGGAGCACACCCAATCTTAGGGGAATGAAAGTGTTGATTCCAATAAAGTAGGAGGAGAGGAATTTGGAGAACATTAAGGCAGAAAGATTCAATCAGATTTTTTCTCATTGGGGAAGGCACAAGATTGTGGTCTTGGGTGACGTGATGCTGGATGAATATCTTTGGGGGAACGTTTCTCGCATATCCCCTGAAGCACCGGTGCCGGTGGTGGAGATATCAAATGAGTGCATAAAATTGGGGGGCGCGGCCAATGTAGCCTTAAATGTCAAAACCTTGGGAGATGAGCCGATTTTGGTGGGAGTGGTAGGGAAGGATAAAAATGGCGACAGGATGAGAGAAGCTTTAAATGCCGTCCAAATCAGGGACGAAGGAATCTTTGTCGAGGATAGTCGCCAGACCACCATAAAGACCAGAGTGATAGCCCACAACCAACAAGTGGTGAGGACCGATAGAGAAGACGCCCATGAGATCTCTTGTGAATTGGCAGAGCGAATCATCGATTTTGTGAAGAAGAAGATAGAAGAAATTAGCGCATTGGTCATATCTGATTATGGAAAAGGTGTGATCAGCTTGAAGCTTTTGTCCGAACTTATAGACCTATGTAGAAAAAAACAGGTCTTTTTGGGGGTGGATCCGAAGGAGACCCATTTTTTGAATTATAAAAAAGTCTCTTTGATCACTCCCAATCATCATGAGGCCGCTTTTGTTTATGGTAAGAAGATAAAAGACGAAAATATATTGGAGGAGGTGGGATGGGGACTTCTGGATCGGTTGGAAACGGAAGCCATATTGATCACCCGAGGGGAAAAGGGGATGTCCTTGTTCGAAAAAAACCGAAGCCTGACCCATTTTCCCACTCGGGCTAAAAGAGTATACGATGTAACCGGGGCTGGAGATACGGTGATCTCCACCTTCACCTGTGCTTTTGCGGCAAAAGCTTCCTATAAGGAGGCGGCTTTGATCTCCAATCATGCGGCGGGGATTGTAGTGGGTGAAATAGGCACGGCTCAGGTCACCAAAGATCAATTAACCGAGGACCTGAAGGATTTCGTGAAAGATTAATAAGCGCACAGATCTTTTCCATTGAACTTTAGTTCCTCCTCACTCCCGCCTCTGGCGGGATTTTCAACCTTCCCTCTCCCCAGAGGGGAGAGGGGACTTTATAAGCTTTTGCCTCCCTTAATGAGAAAGGTAAGGGTAAACTAATTAACATGGGTAAAATCGTCAATTTAAATCAATTAATTAAAATAAGAAAAAAAGCTAAACGAGACCATCTAAAGGTGGTCTTCACCAATGGCTGCTTTGACATCTTACATCGGGGGCATATCGAATGTTTGAAAAAAGCAAAAAGCTTTGGCGACCTATTGGTTGTGGGATTAAACAGCGACTCGTCAGTCAAGAAGCTCAAAGGCGATAAAAGACCTATCCTCCCTCAAGAGGACAGAGCCGAAATTCTGGCTTCTCTGGGAATGGTAGATTATGTGTGCATATTCGAAGAGGAAACCCCCAAAAAAATCATCTCCGCTCTGATTCCCGATGTATTAGTGAAGGGATCTGATTACAAAAAGGAAAAGATAGTGGGAAGAGACGTAGTAGAATCTCACGGTGGAAAGGTATTTACGGTAAAAGAGGCCAGGGGTAAATCTACCAGGAACATAATTAAGAGAATATTCTCTCGATACAGGGAGGGGCAAGAGTAGAGAGTAATTAGAGGCTGGATACTCTGACTCATCTGTGGCTCAATCTGACCACAGGATTTTTTAGGACTATTCTTCATCCTTTAAGGGAATGTTGAAAAAGTGTTTTTTGGAGTGCAAAAACTTGTTTTTGCGATTTTTTGAAAAACAGATGTTATTGTGTATCAAACATTCAAGTTCCAGTAAAAACCTCACCAGCAAGCTGGTACACTCCGGTTGGGGTTTTTTCAACACGCCCTTTAAGGGGGAGTGAACGCAAAATGTTAGCTATGATTTTGTATAAATCGGATCTGATAGAGAACAATCCTCTTAAGTTAGTTGATATTGAGACTCCCCAACCGGGCCCTCATCAAATTCTGGTGCGAGTGCAAGCGTGTGGAATCTGCCATACAGACCTTCATACGGTCGAGGGAGAGCTTGACCTCCCCAAAAAACCGGTGGTGCCGGGGCATCAGGTCGTAGGAGTCGTCGAAAAATTGGGAGAAGGGGCAGGACGATTCAAAGAGGGGGATCGAGTGGGGATGGCTTGGCTTTATTCCACCTGTGGAAAGTGCTCATATTGTCAAAAGGAGAAAGAGAATCTTTGCGAAAGTGCCCTGTTTACCGGCTATCATGTGGATGGTGGCTATGCCCAATATACGGTTATCTCGGAGGATTTTGCCTATCCGATTCCGGATAGATTTTCTGCAGAAGAAGCCGCTCCTTTGCTCTGCGCGGGGATTATAGGATACCGGGCATTGCGGTTAAGTGAAATAAAACCTGGGCAAAAACTGGGCTTATATGGATTCGGGGCTTCAGCTCATGTCGCCATCCAGGTTGCAGTTCATTGGGGTTGTGAGGTATATGTTATTTCCCGAAGCCAAGAGCACCTAAAATTAGCGGAAGATTTAGGAGCGATGTGGACAGGAAAACCCAGCCAGACCTCACCGGAGAAGTTAGACAGTGCCATAATCTTTGCCCCCGCAGGTGAGATAGTGCTTGATGCTCTAAAAGCTTTGAACAAGGGCGGCACATTGGCTTTAGCAGGAATCTATATGACGCCTATCCCCCAGATGGATTATACAGAGCATCTTTATTACGAAAGGACAATTCGAAGTGTTACCGCCAGCACCAGAAAAGACGGAGAGGAACTGCTCCAAATTGCTGCAAAAATTCCCATACGCACCAAAATCACTTCATTCCCTTTAGAAGAAGCCAATAAAGCTCTTCAGCTACTCAAACAGGGACAGATCAATGGAGCGGGAGTTTTAAAGATTCCTCAAACGTAAAAAACAATAAACAACAGATATTAAAATTGGGGCAACTATAAAAAGAAGGGCTCTCTTCGGCTTTTGCCACGGAGAGCCCACCGGAGGTACTCATGCACTATTAGTATAATAAAGAAGAGCAAAAATGTCAAGCAAAATCAGAGAGTTTCCCCGATTTTTTTAGTCCTACCACGCAGGCTGTCTGCCATAGGCAGATCCGCCTATGGCGGAAAGCCTTCGGCTACCAAAATCCAAATTATGACACAGTCTCTTAGGTAGAGAGGCGGAGGTTTATTTTCTCATGGACTACAAGCTGGCGGTCCACCTATGAATAGATAGTTGATTAGATAAGACACGTCCGCTGAATTAATCAGCCCGTCGCAGTTTGGATCTCCTGCCTCCCAGGGAATGGGTATCGGTCCGCCTATGAATAGGTAGTTTATTAAATACGCCACATCGGCTGAGTTTGTCAGCCCATCTGCATTGGCATCCCCACGCTGAACAAAGGTGGCACCCACATAGCCCGCCATCAGTTTGTAATGGGTGGAACTTCCACTTCCAATTGGTGATGACTGTCCCCCGGCTGAGACCATCAACTTGTAGTTGGTGGAACTGCCTTTTCCTCCGGTCTGGTCCAAGTCATCACAGATCATTTTGTAATTGGCACCATAAGAGAGAGCATAAACAAAAACTAAAAGCCCAAAGATACCTACTAATAGAATCTTTTTCATCTTAACCTCCAAATAAGTTTTTGATGCATCGGCATTAGGAAATGCCGATGCTTATTAGCTTCGGGAATTCCTATTCCCGAAGCATCAGAAAATCTTTGATCACATAATCTCCTCCATTGTCTAAGCTTTTGTGATATTGATTTTCCATCTCATTATGGTTTTTGATTCCTTTTCTCTCAATCCTCGACAGACACATTTCGTATTAAGGCAAAAGTCACCCTGCATTTATAATTGAGAAAAGCAAGACTTCACTTCTCTTTTATGCGAAGATACAACGTCTCTATTGTAAAGCTTCTTAAGTCCTTTTATTCACATAATAACAATAATTCCAATTTTGTCAATGCCAAAACTGATTCTTGCTTGATCAAACTCGAAGAACTGTTCAAATATTGATCAAGTGGGATGGTTATCCGTTTAGTAAAAACCTTCTGTCATTCGTGTGGAGAGAGGGAGTCGCATCTGGTCTTGACAATGAATCCTTACCTTTAGAAAAAACATATTTCACACCACCGTCAGGAGTAGCTCCTGACAGAACAGGAAGTGTATGATTTGTATTTGGTATCTACAAACAATTTCAAAAAATTACTTGCTTTTTGGGGAAAAGCACGTATTATATGAAAATTCGGACTTTTAATTGGAGGTAAAACATGAAAAAGACGAAGACCCGTTTAGGAAAGGTAAAAAAAACCAAGAAGGAAGCGAAAAAGAAACCAAAGAAGCTTGTTCTAAAAAAGAAGGTTGAGGTCAAGAAGCCTAAGGAAAGGAAAGCCGAAGCTCTAATTAAAGGCGGAAAGAAATTTGTCTATTATTTTGGAGACGGAAAGGCTGAAGGAAATAGGGAGATGAAGGATCTTTTGGGGGGCAAGGGAGCAGGCTTGGCAGAGATGACCAATACGGGCGCTCCGGTCCCCGCAGGCTTTACCATTACCACCGAAGCTTGCAGGCTCTTCTATCAAAATGATATGAGACTCCCCAAAACCATTGAAGCGGAGGTGAAAGACAATCTTAAAAAGGTGGAGAAATCGATGAAAGCCAAGTTCGGTGATCCTTCCCATCCGCTTTTGCTTTCGGTCAGATCCGGCGCCAAGTTCTCCATGCCGGGAATGATGGACACCGTTTTGAATCTGGGACTAAACGACCAAACCGCCGAGGGACTGGTCAAAAAGACCCAAAACGAAAGATTCGTCTACGACAGCTATCGTCGATTTGTGCAGATGTTCGGCAACGTGGTCTTGGGAATCGATAAATCTGAGTTCGAGGAAATAATTCAAAAGACAAAAGATGCCAAACACATAAAACGTGACGCCTCTCTTTTGATAGAAGATCTAAAAGAATTAGTGCGCAAGTTTAAAGCGAAAGTCAAGGCAAAAATCGGAGAGGAGTTTCCTTCTGATCCCTATGCCCAAATGCAAATGACCACAGACGCGGTCTTCAAGTCGTGGAACAATCCCCGCGCTATTACTTACAGAAGATTGAATAAAATACCAAGCGACTTAGGCACCGGGGTGAACGTCCAGGCCATGGTCTTCGGAAACATGGGAGACACAAGTGCCACTGGAGTGGGATTCACCCGTAATCCCTCCACCGGTGAGAATGAATTTTATGGCGAGTATTTGAACAATGCCCAAGGTGAGGATGTGGTAGCAGGAATCCGAACCCCTAAGCCCATCCCCGAATTGGAAAAGGAGATGTCTAAAGTATTCAAACAGCTTAGGTCCATTACCTCTAAGTTGGAAAGACATTATAGGGACGTGCAGGATTTTGAGTTCACCATCCAGGAGGGCAAATTATACATGCTCCAGACTCGCACCGGCAAAAGAACCGCTCATGCCGCGGTGAAAATTGCGGTGGATATGGTAAAGGAAAAATTGATCACCAAAGAGGAGGCATTAACCAGATTGGAGCCTGCCCATCTGAATCAGCTTCTGCATCGAAGAATAGATCCAAATGCGAACGTGACAGTCCTTGCCCGAGGCTTAGCTGCTTCCCCGGGAGCCGCAGTAGGAAAAGTGGTGTTTACCGCTGATGATGCGGTAAATCTGGCGGCAAATGGTGAGAAGGTAATCTTAGTCCGGCACGAAACCAATCCCGATGACATTCATGGAATGGCGGTAGCAGAAGGAGTGCTCACCGCACGCGGAGGGATGACCAGCCATGCCGCCGTGGTAGCCAGAGGCATGGGAAAATGTTGCGTAGCCGGATGCGAAGCCATCAAGGTGAACGAAGGGAGAAAGCAATTCATGGTGGAGGGACGCATAGTTCGCGAGAGGGATGTTATCTCTCTGAACGGTACCACCGGAGAGGTGATGCTGGGTGAGGTGCCCACTATAGAGCCTGAGCTTACCGGAGAATTTGGGGAATTCATGAAATGGGCAGATGAAGTTAGAAGATTGAAAGTCCGCACCAATGCAGATACTCCCAAAGACGCCGCCCAAGCCCTCAAATTTGGCGCACAAGGTATCGGTTTATGCCGCACCGAACATATGTTCTTCGAGGCAGACAGGCTTCCCATAGTGCAGGAGATGATCTTGGCAAAAACTCCGGCCGAAAGACAGATAGCTTTAGATAAACTTTTGCCTTTTCAGAAAAAGGATTTTAAGGGGATTTTCGAGGTGATGGAGGGCTTACCAGTCACCATCAGAACTTTAGACCCACCCCTGCACGAGTTTCTCCCCAACCGGGAGGAGCTGATAGAGGAAATTGCCACCTTAAAGGCAAAAGAGGCAGACGAAGCACAAATCAAAGAGAAAGAGAAGCTTCTGAACCGGGTGCTGGAACTTCATGAGATGAATCCCATGTTAGGACACAGAGGCTGCCGATTGGGCATAACCTTCCCGGAGATCACCGAGATGCAGGCTCGGGCCATATTTGAAGCCGCATGCGAATTGGCAAAACGCGGTAAATCCGTGGTCCCCGAGGTGATGATTCCTCTGGTGGGACATGTGAACGAGTTTAAGAATCAGAAAGAGGTGGTGGTAAGGGTGGCAGAGGAAACCATGAAGAAATACAAGGTGAAGATCAAATTTTTAGTCGGCACCATGATTGAGATACCTCGTGCTTGTTTGACTGCGGATGAGATTGCCAGCGAAGCTGAATTCTTCTCCTTCGGCACCAACGATCTCACCCAGATGACCTATGGCTTTTCACGTGACGATGCCGGCAAATTCCTGCAGTACTACATTGATCATGGGATATTGAATCAAGATCCTTTTGTGAGCATTGATCAGACCGGGGTTGGAGAGTTGGTGGAGATGGGGGTGAAAAAAGGGCGTTCGGCACGCAAGGATTTGAAAGTGGGAATTTGTGGGGAGCACGGGGGCGATCCGGATTCAGTGGTCTTCTGCCATAAGATCGGTTTAGACTATGTGAGCTGTTCTCCTTATAGGGTTCCCATTGCCCGTTTAGCCGCGGCCCAAGCCGCCATCGGAAAAAAAGTCGAGGAATATACTTCAGCATAAATTAATACAAAAGCATTAAATTTGCGAGTAGTCCATATGGACGACGAAGGAATCTTCTGAGAGATGGCAAAATCATCTTTTACCCTCAAGGAATTAAAGAGTAGAAAAACAAAAAATGTGTGATTTGCCATGGAGAGGAGATCAAGATTAAAGAGGTCAAGAAAGAGCTTTATTACAATGACAATATAGTTTATGTCCCGGTAAAAGTTTTGGTTTGTCAGGCATGTGGTGAACGCTATTATGATCGACGAACCATGCGGTTTTTAGAAGAAGTAGAAAAGAAGCTCAAGACCGAGACGGTGAAACTAAAAGAGGTGGGCAAGCTTTTGATGTATGGTTAATGAGAACTATAGACCGAATGAATAAGGAATTACCAGAAATCCCCCTTTTATAAAGGGGGACTAAAAACTGTGAGAATTATAGACTTTTTTATGAGGTGGCAGAACTCTGTTCTGCCACCTCTTATTAATGAATCCGTATCTGCGTTTCCCCACCCAACTAAATAGGACGGGCACTTTTCCCACCAAATTTTTCTTGCAAAATAGTATGAAATGATTAAATTTCGTCTCAACAAATAGGAGTCGTGAGCTGAAAAGATCATAAAAGCAAAATGGATACGGTTTGATTAATACGAGACTACTAAGATACGGACGCGCCATTTCATGTGGATCCCCTCTCCCCTTGGGGAGAGGGAAGGGTGAGGGGGAACTCAAAAGAATTTAAAATTTTTATACTTTGCATTAATTAACATTAAAATCGGAGAGGTTCAAGATGCGTTTCTTTAAAAGTGTTACCCTTTGGTTAGGGTTGAGTTTAGTCGTAGTAAGTCTCGCTTACGCCGAGGAAAACCGGCTGATGCGCTTTCCTGATGTTCATCAGGATAAGATCGTGTTCGTCTATGCAGGCGATCTATGGCTGGCACAAAGTGAAGGCGGAATTGCCCGCAGGTTGACCACACACGTAGGCATGGAACTATTCCCCAAATTTTCTCCGGATGGCAAAATGATCGCCTTCACCGGGCAATATGAGGGGAACACCGACGTATATGTGATTCCCGCAGAAGGGGGTGAACCCAAAAGGCTTACCTGCCATCCGGGCTTTGAGAACATGCCGGATAGATTTGGGTTCGATGATATGGTGTTAGACTGGCATCCTGATGGCACCAGGGTTTTGTTCAGATCCTGGCGAGAAAGTTATAATAGCTGGTTTCAAAAACTTTACTTAGTTAACCTGAATGGGAGTTTACCGGAAGCACTGCCATTGCCAGAGGGCGGACTTACTTCATTTTCTCCGGACGGAACCAAAATCGCCTATAACCGCCAGTTTAGAAATTTCCGCACCTGGAAGCGTTACAAAGGTGGTTTGGCTCAAGACATTTGGATATACGATTTACAGAAAAATACCATCGAGAGGATTACAGACTGGGAGGGAACTGATACTTCTCCCATGTGGTATGAGAACAAAATTTATTTTGTCTCCGACCGTGATCATACCGCAAATATCTTCTGTTACGATTTAGATACAAAAAAAACCAGAAAAATCACCAATCATGATGAGTATGATGTGAAATGGCCCAGCTTAGGTCCTGGGTCCATAGTGTATGAAAACGGTGGTTATCTTTATGTGCTTGATCTGAAAACCGAACAGACCAAAAAAACTAGCGTGGAGATCCCAGACGACCGGGTATTGACCCGCTCTGAGTTTATTTCAGTTAGCGATTATATAAACGAGTATAATCTTTCCCCAGATGGCAAACGGGCACTTTTCACTGCTCGTGGTGACGTCTTTACCGTTCCTGCGGAGAAAGGGAATACCCGAAATCTCTCTAACACCTCCGGTGCGAGGGAGAAGAATTCCACCTGGTCTCCGGATGGGAAATGGATCGCTTACCTCTCCGACCGCACTGGCGAAGACGAACTCTATATCGTCCCGCAGGATGGTAAAGGAGAGGAAATCCGATTAACCACTGATGGGCACTGTTTTCGCTTCGCTCCGGTCTGGTCACCGGACAGCAAAAAGCTTTTATTTGCAGACAAAGACCTAAAACTTTATTATCTGGACGTCGATAGCCGAAAGATTACTGAAATCGACAGCACCAAGAACGGGGAGATTCACGATTATTCCTGGTCCCCGGACAGCAGGTGGATCGCCTATGCTAAGCCCGCCCAGAATCAGTTTTATTCCATCTTCCTGTATTCTCTGGAAAAAAAAGAAATCCATCGCGTGACCGAAGACTTTACTGCCGAGAGTGAACCGATTTTCGATCCCGATGGAAAATATCTTTACTTTTTCTCTGAACGTGACTTCAACGCAACTTTAGGCAACTTTGATCCCAGCTTCACCTACAACCAGATGACCCGCATCTATGTGGTAACCTTGCAGAAAGACACCCTCTCTCCTTTCGCCCCCCAAAGCGATGAGGTTGAATTGGAAAAGGAAAAGAAGAAAAAGGAAGAAGGGGAAAAGAAAGAGGAGGGAAAAAAAGAGAAAGTCAAAAAGGATGTTCGTGTTGATCTGGAGGGGATAGAAGACCGCGTGGTGGCGGTGCCAACGGACCCCGGCAACTATTATGGATTGCGAGCGGCTAAGGGAAAGATTTTCTATCTTTCCTTACCCACCTGGACCCTCACCGGTGGCTCACCCGAACCCAAGGGAACATTGCACCTATTTGATATGGAAGAAAGAAAAGATCACGAATTGCTATCGCCTATAGAAGGATATGACATTTCCAATGATGGCGAAAAGATCATCTATAAGAGTGGGAAGCAATTTGGCATCATAGACGCTAAACCCGGTTCCCCCAAAATCGGAGATGGAGCTTTGAAATTAGATGGAATGCAGATGAAAATTGATCGCCGTGAGGAGTGGAAACAAATATTCTACGAGGTTTGGCGCCGAGAACGTGACTTTTTCTACGCTCCCAATATGCACGGCGTGGATTGGAGGTTGATGAAAGAGCGCTACGGAGAGCTTCTCCCTTATGTGGCGCATAGAGCTGACCTGACCTATATCATCGGCGAGATGATCGGTGAGCTTTGTTGTTCTCATACTTATGTAAGTGGCGGCGATAGACCTAAAGTTAAACTGGTTCAGACCGGGCTATTGGGCATAGATTGGGAGCTGGACACTCTCTCCGGTTTTTATCGGGTTAAGAAAATCTATCCTGGGAAAAACTGGGAGGAAAATCTGCGATCCCCGCTCACCGAACCAGGGGTGGATGTAAAGGAAGGGGAATACATATTAGCAGTGGATAACAAAACCTTACAATATCCTACCAATCCTTATAACCTCTTCGAAAACGCAGTTGGCAAAACGGTAACCCTGAAGGTCAACTCGAAGCCTTCCTTAGATGGTGCGAAAGAGGTTGAGGTCAAACCTATCGCCAGCGAATATGACCTGCGTTCCAATTATTGGGTGGAGACAAACCGCCAAAAGGTGGAACAAGCCACCAATGGACGAGTGGGGTATATCTTTATACCTGACATGGGGGGTGAGGGGCTCAACGAGTTTGCCAAGTCCTTCTTCCCGCAGATTCGGAAAGAAGGTTTGATTATCGACGTCCGCTATAACGGGGGAGGCTTCGTTTCAGAGATGATCTTAGAAAGACTCAGGCGGGTTTTGGCAGGAATGTCCTCTTCGCGTAATGCCGGCGACTATACCTATCCGGGAGGAACGTTTTATGGGCATATGGCTTGCATAATCAATGAATATTCCGCCTCAGACGGAGATTATTTCCCCTACTATTTCCGCAAATATGGGCTTGGAACCCTTATAGGTAAGCGCACTTGGGGAGGGGTGGTGGGTATTCGCGATTTCACGCCTCTGGTGGACAATGGCTATATTACCGCGCCGGAGTTTGCGGCTTTCGGACTTGAAGGGGAGTGGGTGATCGAAAACCATGGCGTCGATCCGGACATCGAGGTGGACAATCTCCCGAACCTGGTCATTCAAGGACATGATCCCCAGTTAGAGAAAGCCATTGAGATCATCCTGAAAAAGATCGAAGAGGAGCCCAAAAAACTTCCCGAAAGACCACCTTATCCTATCAGAAATTGAAGTCGTGCCTAGTCAACAATCTCCAAGTTGGGGCAGGGGTTTAACCCCTGCCCCAGCTTTTTTCAGACGGGGTGCAGCCCTTCAGAACAACTTCCTGTCCGAACATGCGAGCCATTCCTATGGATCTTCCTCGCCTTTGGCGAGAGCACATCCCATATGACCGGCCGTATGGATGTGCAATTTAACTTTTCCAGAGAATTCGGGATTGATCCTTGACAATCCCAATTTGACGCCCAGTTTCCCTTCTGATTTTGTGTTCATAAAGTTTTCTTTCTAAACTACCGATAAAAATAATGGTTCAAAGTATCCCAATTCTTGTGGAGCGTTGGTATGGACGATCTCCAACCAGGCATGAATTTTTACTTCTGCAAATTCACAGGATACTAATTGAAAATCCCGTCATGGGCGGAGAAAGATGAGAAGAAGGACTAAATCCAAAATCAAACAATACTTGTGGGCCATAGGAATTGCCTTGGTCATCGCTATTATTTTGAGAACCTTTGTAGTTCAGGGATACCGAATTCCCTCCAGCTCCATGGAGGACGCCCTTTTGAAAGGGGATTTTATATTAGCCAATAAGTTAGCTTATCGTTTTAGAGAACCCAGACCAGGCGATATTATCATTTTTGATTATCCTCTAAATCCCAGCAAGAGCTTCATAAAAAGGATAATTGCTAAACCCGGAGAAACAGTCCAGATTATTAATAAGGCGTTATATGTAGATGGAGAAATCACCAATTTCCCTTATCCTATAAAGCACACAGATCCCCAGATATACCCAGCGGAGTATTCCAATCGGGATAATTTTGGTCCCTTTGAGGTTCCACCGGGGCACTATTTTGTGATGGGAGATAATCGGGACAATAGCCAAGATTCAAGAGAATGGGGCTTTTTGGAAAGAAAATACATAAAGGGGAAAACTTTTCTGGTTTATTTCTCCTGGGCACCGGACCCTTCTGCTCCCGAATTCTCGAATCCTTATATCACTTCATTTTTTAATGTCCTCTTTTACAATTTAGTCCACTTTCCCTTGCGAGTTCGCTGGGAGAGAATCGGAACCACCATTCACTGAAACTCCTCCTATCTCTTTCGTCGCCTAAAGAGACGAAAACCAGAGTCTTCTTGTGCACATGGAGTGTCTGCCTTATGGTCTTCAACCAAATAAGTCAACATACTCTGTTTCCACATAAGATCAAGATCCAGTTCTCAGCCCATATGGGCGTTAGCACCTAAACCTGCCTAAAGTCAGTTAGAACAAACCTCCCCGATATGCATAGGATTTGTAGCGTCGCACCTTCGTGTGCGACGTTGTTCGTCCGAGATAAAGCTCGGACGCTACTACTACCCCTTATGAAGACCACTCGAAACCAGCGGGTGATGTTTACAGAATATGGCAAGTTATAATGTTGACAACCATCAGGTAGACCCAAATCAGCCAAATCCCTTCGTTTCCAGTTTCTATGTCACCGGCTGATGTTTGACACTTTATTTTAGTTTCCTATCCGAATCAGGTCAAATTTCTATTGCATTTTATCTGAAAGCGTATTAATTTAAATAACTGGAAGACAATATACCTAATTCCGTTCGGATAGGGATTGCGCTCCCTGTTCGACAAAGATAGGAGCGGGAGTTGGTCCCCCGCTCCGACAAAGTGGATTGAGATAATAATGAAGTAATATACTTTAAACCTTAAACTTGGAGGTAACGATGTCTGGACATTCTAAATGGAGCACCATTAAACGCAAAAAAGGCAAAGCCGATGCGGAGCGGGGAAAGATCTTCACCAGACTCATAAAGGAGCTCACCGTTGCCGCAAGAGATGGAGGAGGAGATCCGGAAGGGAATCCTCGCTTACGTGCCGCCATTCAAGCCGCCAAAGCCGCTAATATGCCTGCCGCCAACATCGAAAGAGCCATAAAGAAAGGAACCGGTGAGCTTCCTGGGGTTTCCTATGAACAGGTTAGCTATGAAGGTTATGGTCCAGGTGGAGCCGCAGTTCTGGTGGAGGTTTTGACCGACAACCGGAATCGGGCGGTTTCTGAAATCAGAAATATCTTTACACGTCATGGCGGAAATTTAGGAGAGGTCGGTTGCGTGGGCTGGATGTTTGACAAAAAGGGACTAATTCAGGTGGACAAAAAGTCAGTGGACGAAGAAAAGTTGATGGAGACCGTTTTGGATGCGGGAGCTTCAGATATGACTTTGGAAGAGGACTATTTCGAGATCGTCTCCCCGTTCAATAAATTTGAAGCGGTAAGACAGGCTTTAGACCAAAAGAAAATCCCTTATATCCAAGCCGAGCTTAGCATGATCCCCCAGACCACCATAAAACTGGCAGGCAAGGAAGCTGAGCAGATGTTAAGATTAATGGAGGCTTTGGAAGATCAGGACGACGTGCAAAAGGTCTATGCCAACTTTGATATTGCAATGGAGATAATGGAGAAGCTGAGCGCCTGATAAAATAATGACGAATGTTCTCCAGGGAGGAAAAGGTCTGATAATTTTGGGCGTTGATCCGGGTAGCATCGCAACTGGATATGGTTTGATTAAATCTAGCGAGCAAAAGAATGTTCTCTTAGATTGCGGGGTTATTAGAACCGATTCAAAAAAAACGCTTCCGGAGAAACTAAAACAAATTTTTGAGGGCTTATCTCAAATTATAGAGAAAAACCATCCAGACGAGTTAGCCATAGAAGAGACATTTTACAGTAAAAATGCTAAGTCGGCTCTGGTAATGGGTCAAGCCAGAGGAGTGGCGATCTTAGCCGCAGCTTGTGCGAAAATACCGGTATGGGAATATTCTCCCAAAGAGGTGAAATTTTCTATTGTGGGGAGAGGAAGCGCCTCCAAATTTCAAGTGCAATATATGGTCAAAAATCTTCTGGGATTGAAAGAATTACCCCAGTCTCAAGATGCGGCGGATGCTTTGGCCGTGGCTTTATGCCATGCTCAGAAAATGAGAGTAAAATCGATTATGTTGTCCAGCAAATCTCCAGGATAAAACCTTTTGCGGCGGACGGCGGACGGCCGACAGTAAAGCTTAAAGGGAAAAATTGATTGCCTATTTAGAGGGAAAATTAATCGAAAAAAATCCGACTCATCTAATCTTAGATGTGAATGGAGTTGGATATTCCATATACATCCCGGTCTCAAGCTATGCCAATGTCGGGGAAGCTGGAGAGACTGTCAAGGTTTTGACCTATCAATACGTCCGAGAGGATGAGCTAAAACTTTTTGGCTTTTCAACTAAACCAGAGAAGGATCTTTTTGAGCTATTGATCTCGGTAAACGGCGTGGGACCAAAAGTGGCTTTGGGAATACTCTCCTCCATTTCTGTAGAGGATTTTCAAAGATCGGTTCTGGAAGAGGATTTGGATGTCTTGACCCACATCTCTGGTGTAGGCAAAAAGATCGCCCAAAGATTGATAGTGGAGTTAAAGGAGAAGTTGACCAAAGTTGATTTGAGAGTTGAGAAAGGGGTAGAAGTCAGAGAAAAAATTGGTGTCTCGGTCGAGGATGAGGCTGTTTTCGCATTGGTCTCTTTAGGATATAACAAGTTTGACGCAAAAAAAGCGGTGGAAAAGGCAAACTTAGAAGCTGAAGAAAGTCTGCCCATCGAGGAGTTGATAAAGAGGGCTTTGAAATATGCTAAGTAATATTAATGGATTAATTTCTGATACGAAGCTGTTCCCTCTCCCCTCGGGGGAGAGGGTTAGGGTGAGGGGGGAGCATTGTATTGGAACTAATTGCGTTTGTATTAGTTAAGCTGTCAACCGGATGAAAGGATTAAGCGGATGTTTTACGTAGCCAAGCCTTTATGGCTTGGGGGTTTTGAATTCCAGAGGCATAAAGCCTCTGCTACGCAAGTAGACAGCATGAACTTTTGAGAGAAAAGAGGTAGATTCTGGCATGGTTCGAGAAGCTCACCATCCACAGAGAGTTACACTTCCAGATAGGTTAGAGGATGAATTAGAATATGATCTCACCCTAAGACCATCGAGATTCGACGAGTTTGTGGGTCAGGAGAAGATCAAAGAAAATTTGAAGATCTTTATCGAGGCGGCTAAAAGAAGAAAAGAAGCTTTAGATCACGTCCTTTTTTATGGTCCCCCCGGCTTGGGCAAAACCACTCTGGCAAATATAATTGCCAAGGAAATGGGGGCAAACATAAAAGCGACCTCGGGTCCGGTATTAGAACGTCCAGGTGACTTGGCTGGAATTTTGACCAATCTGTGTGAAAAGGAAGTTCTGTTCATAGATGAGATTCATAGGTTGAATCACGTGGTGGAAGAGCATTTGTATCCAGCTATGGAGGATTTCAAGTTTGATGTGATGATCGACAAAGGTCCAGCGGCTCGGTCGGTCAAGCTTTCCTTACATCCTTTCACCCTGATCGGAGCCACCACCCGTGCTGGTCTTTTGACTTCACCTTTGAGGTCCAGATTTGGGGTGGTGGGAAGATTGGATTTCTATCAGCCGGAAGATTTGTATAAAATCGTTTTGAGATCAGCCAAGATTTTGGATATAAGCATAACCGAAGAAGGAGCTACGGAGATCGCCAGAAGATCCAGAGGCACACCCAGGGTGGCAAATCGGCTTCTTCGTAGGGTCAGAGATTATGCCCAGGTTAAAGCCGAAGGAAAGATCGACAAGAATGTAGCGCACGATGCTTTAGTGATGCTGGATGTAGATGAGCTGGGTTTGGATGAGATGGACAAAAAGATTATGGAGGTGATCATCCATAAGTTCAAAGGTGGTCCCGTGGGAATAAACACCTTAGCGGTTGCGGTGGGTGAAGAGGGAGAAACGATCGAAGAGATCTATGAACCTTTTTTAATACAAGAGGGGCTTTTGAACCGCACCCCTCGTGGCAGAACCGCTACTGAGTTGGCTTATAAACATCTGGGGATAAAATTAGATAAAGATACACAAGCAAGATTATTATAGTACTTTGTTAATTGAATAACGAATGTGTTTTTAAGGTTTCGTTTTAATAAAAGGTTACGGTTTCGGTTAAGTATCGTCTAAAAAGTCATCGGCAGTCGTTTATCGAATAAAACACAATAAACGAGGCCGGCAGACGAAAGACGATACGTGGCCGACTTGTAGTGAGCTTGTCGAACTAAACCCAAACCATCAAACGATAGACATAGAAATTTCATTTTCTAGACCGTGCGTTATAGACCGCAAAATAGCTCCGCTATTCGAAAGTAGCGAAACTTGTGATGAAACTTCTTCTACATATCTGCTGTGCTTGTTGCACACCTTATCCCTTAAAGGTTCTCTCAGAGGAAGGACATCAAGTCTCGGGATTTTGGTATAATCCCAATATCCATCCCTTCACCGAATATCAAAATAGGCTTAATGCGGTCAAATCTTTTGAATCACTCAAATCATTTCACGTATTTTATGATGATTCGTATGATCTGGAGAAATACCTCAAAGCGGTGATGGACGATCTGGAGAATAGGTGCAGTTATTGTTATAAGATAAGATTGACTAAAACCGCACAAGAGGCTTTAAAGCAAGGCTTTGATGGTTTTAGCACCACCCTTTTGGTCAGTCCACATCAGAAGCATGAGCTGGTTAAAGAGATCGGAGAAAAAATAGGGAAGGATTTGGGCATAGAATTCGTATATCGAGATTTTCGACCAGGATTTCACGCAGGGAAAAATGAAGCCAAAAAATTAGATTTATACAGCCAGAAATATTGTGGCTGTATCTTCAGCGAGAAAGAACGTTATCTCGAAAAACCCAAAGTGAAAAGTTCCAGGAAATTCGTATGAATGTGCTTATGCACTCATACGGGCTTCGCAAGTGTGCTTTGAAATATCCCTTCATTCATTATGTTTACTAATATAGGCAAAATGTTAATAGTGTTTGGGGTGGTGATAGTGGTGATTGGCGTAATTCTCGTTGTTATTGGAAAAGTTCCATTCTTAGGGAAGCTTCCGGGCGATATTCAAATTCAGAAGAAAAATTTTGAATTCCGTTTCCCTGTTGTAACATGCATAGTTGTCAGTATCCTGCTTTCGCTTATCCTCTCAGCTTTCTTGCTTTGGTTTAAAAAATGAGCAAATCTATGGTCAAAAACTTCGCGTAGCCGAGCCTTCATGGCTCGGAGTTTTTAAATTCCAGAGGCATAAAGCCTCTGCTACGCTACGAATGAACGCTTCAAAAAATGAAAATCACCCTTAAAGATTTCGATTATCCTCTCCCTAAAGATTTGATCGCTTATTATCCTTCTGAAAAGAGAGACCACTCCCGTCTTTTGGTTGTGGATAAGCAAACAGACACTTTGGAGCACAAGCATTTTTATCAGATCATTGATTATCTTGAAGAAGGGGATGGTTTGGTCATCAATCAAACCAAGGTATTTCCAGCGCGGGTTTTTGGGATAAATGAAAATAACCAGGCGAAAGTTGAAGTTTTATTTCTTAAGAAGTTAGAAGATGGCATGTGGGAGGTTTTAGTCAAGCCTGGCAAAAAAGTCCCTTTAGGTTCTGTGATTTCATTTAACCTATATGAGCCAGACAAAATCTGTAGGTCGGGTTGCGAGCCATTTGGCGAGTTACCCGACACATTTTATTGTGGTGATTTGCGTTGCCAGATTATGGAAAGAACAGAATCAGGGAGTCGGTTAGCGAAACTTATGTTTGATGGCGATCTTTTTGAAATTTTGGAACGGCTCGGAAGAATTCCTCTTCCTCCTTATATCAGAAGATACCCAGAACCTGCGGATAAAGATCGCTATCAAACGGTCTATGCTAAAGAAAAAGGGGCAGTGGCGGCGCCCACCGCAGGTCTCCACTTTACCCCGGAGTTACTCGAAAAAATTGAAAGAAAGGGTGTTCACAAAATTCCCATAACCTTGCATGTGGGATGGGATAGCTTCAGACCGATCCGGGTGGATGATCCAGAAGATCATCAATTGGCATCGGAATATTTTAAAATTGAACAATCTTCAGCAGACAGAATGAATCAAATCAAAGAAAACGGCAAAAGAATAGTGGCTGTGGGAACCACCACGGTCAGAGCCTTGGAGACTGTAGCGGATAAGTCAGAACCCCATCGAATTCAGGCTAAATCCGGTTGGACCAAGAAATTCATCTATTCTCCATACAAGTTTAAAATTGTCGATTCCTTGATCACCAACTTTCATCTTCCCCGATCAACTCTCCTTTTATTAGTCTCCGCTTTTGCCACAAAAGAGCTGATCTTAAAAGCATATCAGGAGGCGATCAAGGAAGGATATAGATTTTATAGTTATGGGGATGCAATGCTGATAATTTAACCTATCCCCTCTCCCTTGTGAGGGTGTGTCATAATCATGTTTTGACTTTGTAGCCGTAATCTTTAGATTGCGTAAGCTGTTGGAATTCAACAAATGGTTTTCGCAGACTAAAGTCTGTGGCTACAAAAAACCGAATTATGACACAGTCTCTTGTGGGGAGAGGGTAGGGTGAGGGTGAGATAAAGTCAAAATGAAAACAATTGCCATCATAGCCGCTGGAGGGCAAGGGAAAAGAATTAAAGGGGATCTTCCCAAACAATTTTTAATGCTAAAAGATAAACCTATCTTAGCGCATACGGTGGACAAATTTGAGCGGTGTGGATTTATTGATGAAATCATTCTGGTTGTTCCTGAAGATTATTTGGGATATTGTTCCCAGGCGATTGTGGATAAGCATGATTTTAAGAAGGTAAGAAAGGTTATATCAGGAGGAAAAGAGAGGCAGGATTCAGTCTATTTGGGACTCAAGGCTTGCCCTAAGGATACTTCTATTGTGGTCATTCATGATGGCGTCCGACCCTTGATTTCACCAGATAAAATCTCCGAATCAATTAAAATATGTCAAGAGAAGAAGTCCGCAGGAGTAATATTAGCAGTGCCGGTAAACGAGACCGTCAAAAGAGTTGAACATGGGAGCATAGTAACTACCTTAGATAGGACTAAATTATGGTTAACCCAAACCCCGCAGACATTTGAATACAAGCTTATCTTAGGCGCATACCAGAAGGCAGAAGAGGATAATTTTGTAGGAACGGATGATTCAACTTTGGTGGAGCGATTAGGATATGAAATAACTATCCTGGAAGGCGACTATAAAAATATTAAAATAACTACTGCGGAAGATTTAACGATTGCAGAGAAGTTCCTGGAGTGTCAAGCTTTAGCTTGACCTGTCCTACAGATATCCAAAAAGAAGAAGGAAAATGATAAAAATAGGTTTCGGTTACGATGCCCATAAATTGGTGAAGGGGCGGGATTTGATTCTGGGTGGGGTGAAGGTCCCTTATGATTTGGGACTTTTAGGTCATTCGGATGCGGATGTTTTGTCTCATGCTATAGGCGAAGCCATCTTAGGCGCTTTGTCCTTGGGCGATCTGGGAAAGCATTTTCCGGATACAGATGAGAAATATAAAGGAATTTCGAGTTTGAAAATTTTGTCTAAGATCAATGGTATGGCGAAAAAAGAAAATGCCAAAATCATTCACATAGATTCTACCGTAGTAGCTCAAGAGCCCAAATTGTCCCCTTATATAGAAGAGATGAGAGAAAACATTGCAGACATCTTGAAAATCAAAATAGACCAAGTTTCGGTAAAGGCGACCACCACCGAGGGATTAGGATTTACTGGGAAAAAGGAAGGGATTTCGGCTTACGCAGTTGTGCTTATGGAAAGAGGATAAAACATAGATCCAATACAATTAATCTGCCACTGTTACTCTGAGTCCTCTTTCTGTCATTCTTGTATATTGGTAATTGAGGTATTATTATGTTTGAAAGCAATGCCGAAGTCAATAAGCCTGTTGTCATTCTAGGGTGGAAAACCCGTGGCTCAGATAAGGCCGACTTCGGGTCT
>Ga0315289_10001952_pt1 | contig 31962 bp, 33 predicted proteins | sample YL17G11_40_MG_FD_203452 | JGI IMG/M metagenome (GOLD analysis project Ga0315289, IMG submission 203452) | Sediment microbial communities from Yellowstone Lake, YNP, Wyoming, USA - YL17G11_40 | ecosystem: Environmental > Aquatic > Freshwater > Lake > Sediment | place: USA: Wyoming | collected... | reverse complement strand
CGCGCCAGGTTCCTGGAGTTTCACGTGAGCGCGAGCCGGTACATCCTGGCCGTGGCGCCGGGCCCCCAGTCTCACCTGCTTTACCTGAAGGACGGCAAGAAATGCGTTGAGCAAGTCCAGACCGGCAAGCGATATTCTTTCGACGACAAGCGGTATTCTTTCGGCGTGGAAGAGATACGGTCGAGAGCGCGGATCGAGCTGGCCTGGAAGAACGGCTCCGAGATGCTCCTTCACCCCGCGGTCGTGGCCACGATTCTGCGTGGTGACATGGCCCAACAGGTCGTGCTGGAACTGGGCCAGCCATGCCATCAGAAGACAACTCTGGGCACCCTGGTCGTGTTGTACCGGCATGTGCCATAGTGGTTCGAGGAGTGGTTGATATGACAGGTGCGAGAAGATGGTGTTATGCGATGGGGGCGACGCTGGCCCTGAGTCTCACGGCCGCGGCGCCGGCCGTCGACAAGCCGACCTCTGCGCAGAAGACCTGCGTGACGACGGAGTGCCACGCGGACTATGCCAAGAAGCCCTTCGTCCACGGACCGGTCAGCCTGGGCGACTGCAAGAGCTGTCATGAGGAAGTGGACGCCAAGGCCCACACCTACAAGCTGACCCGGCAGGGCCGGGACCTCTGTGAATACTGCCATCTCGACCAGACCACCAGAAAGAACATCCATGAGCCCCTGAAGACCGGCAAGTGCACAGACTGCCACGACCCGCACAGTAGCGAGAACAAGGCTTTGATCCACGGCAAGACCATCGCCGAGCTCTGCGCGAAATGCCACGAGACCGTCAAGGACGTCCAGTTCCCGCACGGCCCGGTGGCGGTCGGCGAGTGCACGATTTGCCATGCATCTCACAGCGCCGACCGGGCCAAGCTGCTCGTCGATGAGCCGACGAATCTGTGTTTCTCCTGCCACACCGTCACGAAGAACGAGCTGTCGCAGTTTGAGTTCGTGCACGAGCCGGCGAAGAACGATTGCATCGGCTGCCATAACCCGCATGGCGCTGCCAACCCGAAGATGCTGAAGGCGGATGCGCCCGATCTGTGCTACCCGTGCCACAAGGACATCCAGAAGGTGGCCCAGACCTCGAAGCACAAGCACACTGCCGTGACGGAGAAGGGCGGCTGCCTGCACTGCCACACGCCGCACGCCTCCACCGTGCAGTTCATCCTGAAAGATGCCCCGATGTCCCTGTGCGAAACGTGTCACAACGAGCCGGTGAAGACGGAAAATGGCCCGCCGGTGCCGTCCTTCACCGCGCAAATCAAAGACAAGAAATTCCTGCACGGCCCCGTGGCGCAGAAGGATTGCACCGGCTGCCACGCCACGCACGGCAGCGACCATTTCCGCCTTCTGGCGAAGGACTATCCGCAGGCGTTTTACGCCCCGTTCAGCCCGGGCAAGTACGCCTTGTGCTTCAGTTGTCATCCGGAGAGCCTGGTGTTGACGGCACGAACCTCCGAGCTGACGGACTTCCGCAACGGCGAGATGAATCTGCACTATGTGCACGTGAACAAGCAGCGGGGCCGGACCTGCCGCTCGTGCCACGCGACGCACGCGAGCAACCTGCCCAAACACATCCGGGAAAGCGTTCCTTACGGCGTGTGGAATCTGCCGATCCAATTCCAAAAGACGGAGACCGGCGGCGGCTGCCGGCCCGGCTGTCACCAACCGTTCACCTACGATCGCAAAACGCCGGCCACGTACCCGGACATGACGGTCGTGCGACGTTGAAATGCCTGCATGGGCAGAAAGGGAGTCTCCTATGTTGAAACAACGAGGCCGTGTATCGCAGTGGCTGGCGGCCCTCGTCGGCGTGGTTTGTTTCGTCGCACCGAGCTGGGGCCAGGAGGGTCTGCGCCGCGTCCACGTGGGCGATACGATGCCCGAGTTCTCCCTGACGGATGCCCGGGGAACCGCTTTCCGTTACGAGCATAAGCAGGCCCGTGTCCTGGGCGTCCTCATTCTCCAGGCAGGGCAGACCCATCTGCAGCGGTTGGTGACCGACATGGAGGTCCTCCTCCAGAAGCTCCGCGTGGAAGCGCCGGGGTTCGACTGCATAGGCGTGATGAGCGGCTCAGGTACAAGCGACTTTCTGCGTTCCCGCGAGCCTGACGCCGGCAAGGCGTTGCCTATCGTGGCGGATCCGAATTTCGCGTTCTGGGGCAAGCTGGGAGTTATTGCCACCCCGACCGCCGTCGTGGTGGGAACCGACCACAAGGTGCGCTGGATCAAGGCCGGCTTCGGGTACGATTTCGTGGCCGGTTTCCACTCCCAGTTGAATGAAGCTCTCGGCTTGGGCGGCAGCGTCGGCGCGACCGCACACGTGCAGACGCTCGAGAATACCTCCGTCCAATCACGCCGCGACAGGCATATCCAACTGGCGCGGGCGCTGGCCAAGAAAGCGCGGTGGGAATCCGCCCTCGGTGAACTGGAGAAAGCGCGTGAGCTCGATCCGAACGCGGTCGATGTTGCGCTGGAGCTGGGCGAGATTCTGTGCCGGACCGGAAAGAACGAAGCGGCTCTGAAAACAGTGGCCCAAGTCAAAGCGGAGTCAGCCGAGGACAAGGCCCGTGTCATGCTGGTCTCAGCCTGGGCCAGACGGCAGATGGGGGACACTGGGGCCGCCGAAACGCTCTTGACCAAGGCCCTCGAACTTGCTCCTGAATCCCCCCGTATTCTGTACGAGTTGGGCAAAGTCCATCAGGCGAAAGGAGATGCCGAGAAAGCGCTGGCCTGCTATCGCCGGGCGTTGGCAGGGGTCTTTGGGGACGCCGAGGCGGTCGGTCTTTCTCACAAATAAGAGCTGATTGTCGCGACATTCTCATCTGTGAGATGCCATGCGATCGGCGTGCTGTATGTCAAAGAGAATAGGCGCTTGACACAGCATGTAAGTCTTTGCTATGATGAAACTTGCGAAGAGTTTCTTGAGGCCGTGGACCTTTGTGGTTGTTGGCACATGATTTGCGGAAATAGGTGAGGGGCGCGCTCCGTGTGCGCAGTGCCGCCGCACGCGACGCGAACGTGGTGAAAAGGGTAGGTTCACCGGAGTTTAGGGTCAGGGGTAGAAGAATCTGCATCCGTCGATGCAGGGGTGTAGGAGGAGTTGAGAAAAATGCAGGCAAAGAAGTGGTTGGTAAGGTTCTGTTTTGGTGTCATGGTGTCGGGGATGTCGATGGCAGCGGGCGCTTGGGCGGCCACGGCCCACTCGGACCTCGTGGGTTGCGACGGCTGTCACGTGCCTCACAATGCGGATCGGCTGCCGGGCGTGCCGCTGTGGAACGGCAGTGAAACGGCTGTCACGTTCACGATGTATACCAGCAAGACGTTCCAGGCAACCACCGACGGTCAGCCCAGTGGTGCCTCGAAGCTGTGTCTCAGTTGCCACGACGGCGCTAACCCGAACTTCCTGTGGATGTCGGATAGCAAGAAGTTTCAGGCGGGCGACCTGGTCAACAGCCATCCGATTTCCTTTGTGTACGACTCCGCCCTGGCGGCGGCGGACGGCGCCTTGAAGGATCCGTCCCAGCCCAGCACGTTGGGCCGGACCATTGGCCAGGACCTGTTGGACGCAGAAAGCAAGATGCAGTGCAACAGTTGCCACGACGTGCATACCTCCGGTGTGGGCAAGGCGCTGCGCGGCTATAGCTACGGCTACGAGACGGTGACCAATCCGGACGGCTCAAACTCGCAGATCCACCATGGACCGGAGCTGTGCCGCATGTGCCACCTGAAGTAAACGCCGTCGCACCAATCCAAAATGGGGGGAGCGCGATGACCGGCGCGGAGTGGCCTGGAAACTCCGGCAGACGGGGGGAATTTGCACCCACCCGCCGAGGGGAATCCAAGCGCGCGAGACGTTGTCCCAGGCGGCACACGGTCTGGCGACGACGACCGATAATGCCGGCCGTCCTGGACCTGACATCCTGCGGCCGGGTGTGAGTGGAAAAGCCTCCACAGAAGGTCCGTCACAGCCACAGATTCAGCTAAAGAGGGCCTGTCGCCTTAGACGAAAAAGTGCTTATGTCGATTGGTAATTCTTTTCTTTTCATGGGTTTAGCTCTCTTCGCGGGATGCGCGGCGCTGGGTCTCGTGGGCGGGTGCGGCCCGGCCCGGCAGCAGCCCAACGCGGCCAGTCCGGTCTTTTTTCCGCCCGCGCCGGAGAAGCCCCGCTTACAGTTCCTCACGTCCTTCTCCGGCCCCGCCGATCTGGGCGCGGCCGGTCCCAGCGGCTTTGAGAAATTCGTGCTCGGCGAAGCGGAACAGAAAGACGGTATCGCCACGCCCTATGGTCTGGCCATCTACGACGGCGTGCTCTACGTCTGCGACGTCGGCAAGAGACGGGTCGAAACGCTCGATCTGAGGAAGCGAACGTTCGGCTACCTGACGGAAGACCGGCGGCTCGCCAACCCCGTGAACATCTTCATCGAGCCGAACGGGACGAAATACGTGGCGGACCCGACCGCCGGGACGGTCTTTGTCTTCGATTCCGCCAACGCGCTACAGGGGATTCTCGGCAAGGACTTGCGGATCAACCCGATCGATGTCGCGGTCCGGGGCGATCACTGCTACGTGACGGACTTCGCGAGCAATCAGATCGTCGTGATGGACAAGACGACGGGCAAAGAGATCCGCCGCCTGGGCGAGGCCGGCGACGGCGACAAGCAGTTCAAGCTCATCAGCGATCTGACCTTCGGCCCGGAAGGGGACCTCTACGCCACCGACAAACTCAAAGCCAAGATCTTTCATTTCGATGCCTCGGGGGATTTCAAACGGACCATCGGCCAGCGGGGCGACAACATCGATGAGCTGGTGCGTCCCAAGGGCATCGCGGTGGACCGTGAAAACCGGATCTGGGTGGTCTGTGCCGGCGTGTCCATCGGGGCCTCCGTGTGGTCCACGGAGGTCACCAAGATCTACGACCAGAATGGGCGGCTGTTGCTGTTCTTCGGCCGGCCGGGCAACGAGCCGGGCAACATGAACATGCCCGCCAAAGTCATCCTGGACTACGATCACGTAGATTTGTTTCGGCCCTACGCCGTCAAGGGAGCCAAGATCGAGTTCCTGGTGTTCGTGTCGAACCAGTACGGCCCGCGCAAAATCAACGTCTACGGATTCGGCGAATTCCCTGTTTCCAGTAGACCCAAAGAGGCGGCCGCGGCGCCTCCGGCCCAGAAGAACATAGCGCCGGAACCGGTGCCTCCCGCCGTACCGCCCGCACTGACGCCGGCGCGCAAGGCGGAGCCGCCCATGGACGATGCCGTCCGGCTGCAGCGCAGCCGAGAGATCGCGGACGTCTACAACCAGAGCATGGAGGCGTATCGCGCCGGTCGTCTCGAAGAGGCGCGGGCGGGCTTCGTAAAGGTCGTGGAAAGCGAGCTGATTCCGCCTCCGATGGAGGACACGCTCCGAGGCTATATCCGGGACATCGATGCCCGGCTGACACGCAGCCGGAGTGGACCACGTTGATGGGGGACGTCGAGATATCGCGCCACGGGAGTGAAACTGTCGTTCCAAGGGAGGCCCTCATTGAGGATTCGGATGTCGAGTGTATGCGGAAGCCCGCGCATTACGGCCTGGCAACGTTTCGGACGCTGTCGTTCCTGGCAGGATCAGGATTGCTGGTGATGTTCCTGTTGCTGGCCAGTTGCGACGAGACCGAGCGTCACAAGGCGCTGACGTTCTTCTTCGATGGGGTTCCGCCCCTGCGGACGGAGACATCCGACGCCCAGACGGCAGGACTGAAGGATAACCGGGCCGCCGACAAGGCTCCGGCAGGAGGCTGGCACATCCATGAGCCGGTCAAGAACTGCACCCTTTGCCACGGCGAGCTGCGCCGCACCACCTCGTCACGAAAGGTGCAATTGGTCGCCGAGGTGCCGCAGTTGTGCTTTACCTGCCACAAAGAGTATTCCGCGCTGGAAACGTGGGTACACGGCCCGGTAGCCACCGGCAACTGCCTGCTGTGCCACGAGCCGCACAAGACCAAGAATGAGTTTCTGCTCCGCAAGCCCGTGCCGGAGCTGTGCTACCAGTGCCACGAGGAGCAAGCCATTCGCATGATCAAAGGGCATGGCGAGGCGTCCTACGCGCGGTGCATCGACTGCCATGAGGGGCATGCCAGCACGACGCGGGGTCTGCTGCGGCAGACGTTCCTCGACCAGCCGGCCGGGTTGGAGTATCGCTCCGAGATCTACCGACGCAGGTATGAGGAAGCGTTACGACGGGCGCGGAGCGACATGGCGCAGGGCGAGGATTTCCTGGCGATGTCCCAGACGACCCTTGATTATCTCGAGGGCGGCCAGTGGTGGCCAGGCCGAGCCTATCTGGAAGTCCTTCTGAGCAGCGAACTCGTCAGCAGCACGGAGAAGCCCACCCTGACGGAGGTCCTGCAACAAGTCCAGGTCCTGCAAACGAAGGAGCCGAACCAGCCTCCGCAAGGCGCGGTGGCACAGACTGCCCCGGATGCCGCGGCAGGGACAGAAGGTCCGGCCGCCGCTCTGCGCGCGATCCGGGATCGGCGCGGCGAGCAGGCCAGAGGCACGGCGGAGCTCTACTATCGCAGCATCAAGCAGTACCACGCGGGACAAATCGCGGAGGCTCGCGAAGGCTTCCGCCAGGTCCTTGCCGATAGCTCCATTCCGAGGCCGATGAAGGAAACGGCCCGAACGTACCTCGAAAGAATTGAGGGAAACCTGGCGCCGCCAGGACAATCCGACGGGGATGCAATGAAATAGTGCGTCCAGGGTCGAAAATCTCGGAGAGTGCGATCGAGACGCGGAAATTGACAACTTGTTGAATCGATCACGCAATAAAGCAAGCCGCCCGGCACAGTCATGGCCCGCTCAGAGGGTCCTTGGAAGCGTGTTGTGCGGCGGGCTGAGTCTGATAATACTGGCCGGCTGTGGCGTGACCGTGCGGGATCAGAAGCGGCCCCTGATCCGACACGACAAAACTCGCGGCGAAATTGAAGGCGTGGTCGAGCATCGCACCGATAAACAGGAATCAGGTCCCGAAAAACGGGAGAGCCAGAGCAACGTGTTCGAGGAGCGACTGCGGCTCAAGACCACGGGCGACGTATATCATCCCGATTTCCTGAACTATGACGTGATGGTGGGAGCCGGATTGGCGCAACAGAACATCGAATCGGACGACGTGTCGGGCTGGAGCACCGGGGAGCTGAGCGAGTACCAGGTGTCCGCCCAGATCCTGCGCACCAAGCCCTACTCCGGCACGGTCAACGCCAGCAAGACACAGGACCTGATTCCCCGGCAGTTCCTGTCGCCGCTCTGGGCCGATCGCCAGAGCGAATCCGCGTCCGTCGTGTTGCGTCCCGAGTCCTGGCCGATGACGTTCCAATACAGCAATAGTGAAACCAACCAGGAGGGTTTCCACCAGTTCGCCCCGGACTTCTTCTCCCGCGACGACCAGCGGTTCCGATACTCCGTCGATCACGATTTCAGCAAGCGTTCCCACATGCATTTCGATTTCGACCACACCGACGCGACCCAGGAGACGGTGGGGGCCGTGGTGAACACGGATACGAACGCGTACAACTTCTCGCATGACTTTCTGTTCGGCCAGGACGAGCAGCACCGCCTCGACTCTCTTTTCAGTTACATCGATCAGGGGGGCTCCTTCGAGTACCAGGATCTTCGCCTGCAGGAGCGTCTGAAGCTACAGCACACCCCCAATTTCCTCAGCAAATACGATCTGCAATACGACAACCTGGAGCGGGACACGCTGAGCAATCAGCAGATCCGCGGCCAGGCCGGCATCGAGCACCATCTGTTCGAGAGCCTCGTGACCAACGCGGATGCCTTCGCCTCCCAGACGGAGCTTGGGTCGGATGAAAACCTTTTCCAGTACGGCGGGATCTTCGGGCTCAACTACCGCAAGGTGAACCCCTGGGGCAACTTGCTCAGCAGTTACAGCGCCAATTTCACCCGCAGCGATCAGACGGGAGGCGCCGGCAGGGGAGTGGTGATCGGAGAAGCGCATACCGCCAGCGACGTGGTCCCGGTCGAGTTGGATCGCACGAACATCGACATCTCGACCATCCGGGTCCGAACCCCGAGCGGTCTGCTGTTTCAGCCGGGCGACGATTACACCATTTCGCAGCATGACGGCCGGGTGTTCCTCACTACACTCGTCGTCGGTGGCGCGATTCCCCCGAACTTCACCAGGGGGCAGGACTTCCTCGTCGATTACGAGTTCTTCGTGGATCCCGAGCGGCAGGAGGACACTTTCCGCCAGACCTTCACGATCCGCGAGCGCTTCAAGAACGGGATCTCGACATACTACGGATTACGGATGCAACAGCAGGATATCGCCTCGACCACCGCCGAGGTAATTGCCGACGAGTACCTGGCCCACACGGTCGGCATCGACTACACGTACCACGGCCTGTTCCTGGTGGCGGAGTACTACATAGAAGACTCGACCCTGATCCCCACGATCAGCAAGAAACTGGAGGGCCGGTACCGCTGGATGATCGGACCGGCGACCACGGCGAGCATCGGGGTCGGGAATCAATGGCTGGATTTCAGCGAGCCCGACACCCGGCAGGTGCAACTGTTCGAAACGACCGCCGAAATCTTCAGCCGGCTGACCGACAACTACAGCATCTCCAGCGCCGTGAACTATCGCAATGAGGACGACACGCGCTTCGGGACCACCCGAGGATTTCAGATCGACAACAAGCTGGAATACCAATACCGGCAGGTCACGGCCACGGTCGGCGCGGAGCTGAATTTCCTGGAACGCCGGGACGACCGGATCGACGGCATCTTTCTCTACGTCAGGGCCCTGCGGCGCTTCTGACCCGCGCATCGAGGATTCCCGGAATCATGAGAGATCAACGGATGAAGACCCTGGTTCACGAGACTCACGGCGCCACCCGGCACGGAGGCTCGATAGGACTTGCGACGCTGTTCGTCGTGCTGATCCTGGCGTGTCCCGGGTGCGGCCCAGAACAGTCCAAGCTCTGGAAATCGCCCCAAACGCCGTTGGTGTGGCCCGAGCCGCCCGAGCCGCCCCGAATCACGTACCTGGGCGCCGTGTCCACCGAATCCGACATGGAGAAACGCGGCTCGTTCTTCGACGGCGTGGGGGCGTTCCTGTTTGGCGCCAAACCGGTGGGCATCCTGGTTTCCCCGTACGCGGTGGCGGTCGATCCGACGGGGATCATGTACGTGGCGGACACGGGCGGGGCTGTGGTGCATGCGTTCGATCTTCGAACCCGCGACTACAGACAGTTCTCCGCCTTGGACAAAGAGACCACGCTCCGCAAGCCCGTCGGGCTGGTGACGATGGCCGAGCGGCTGTACGTCGTCGACAGCGGTCTGCGCCAGGTCTGCGTCTTCCAGAGGAATGGCGATTTCCTGTTCGCCTTCGGGCAGGACCGGCTCACACGGCCCGCCGGCATCGCGTGCCGCCTCCCCGAAGGCACGATCTATGTAGCGGATGCGGGCCGTCACACGATTCACGTGTTCAGCCAGGAGGGCAAGCCTCTCAAAGAGATGGGCCTGCGCGGAACCGGCCCCGGCGAGTTCAATTTCCCCACGCATCTGTGCGTCGATGAGGCCGGACAGCTCTACGTGAGTGACACCCTCAACTTTCGGATTCAGGTGTTCGGGCCGGATGACCGGTTCGTGCGGATGTTCGGGCAGCAGGGCGACCGGCCGGGCAATTTCGCCCATCCCTGTGGCATCGCCGCCGACCCGTCCGGAAACGTGTATGTCACCGACCGGCAATTCGAGAACGTACAGATCTTTGACGCCCAGGGACGCATCCTGATGGCCCTCGGGCAGGAAGGCAGCGGCCCCGGAGAATTCTGGCTGCCCGCCGGTATCTTTATTGACGGCCACGGCCGAATCTATGTGGCCGATTCGTTCAACAAGAGAATCCAGATCTTCGAGCTTCTGAAGGAGGCCCAGCCATGAGGGCATGGTCCGCCACAGCGGCTGCGATTTGTCTGGCGGCGCTCGCGGGATCGAGCGCCCGGGCCAACACCGGGTCGATCCAGGGCACGCCCCACGATCTGTCTGCCGTCGCGGGCGGCGGCTCGTGCAGTTTCTGCCATACCCCGCACGGCGCCCTGCCTGGAACTCCTCTGTGGAGCCATAAGCTTTCCACTGCCGTCTACAAGATCTATGAGAGCTCTTCGCTCAAGGCGAAGGTGGGCCAACCGACCGGCTCCAGCAAACTGTGTCTGAGCTGTCACGATGGCACTGTGGCATTGACCGAAACGATCACCGGCGCGGCCGGCGGCGCGTACATTCCTGCCGGCGGCTCCAACCTGGGAACCGACCTATCCGACGATCACCCGATCAGCTTTGTCTACTCCTCCGGCCTGTCGGCCGAGGACCCGCAAATCCGGCCGTCGGTGGGATTGCCGCAGTCGTTCAAATTGGACCGATCCGGCGAGCTGCAATGCACGACCTGCCACGATGCCCACGACAACCGCCACGGCAAATTCCTTGTCATGTCCAACGACAGGGCGCAGATGTGCGTGAGCTGCCACGACATGAAGGGTTGGACCACGTCCGCACATGAGAGCTCGGGGGTCCTGGTTGCCGCCGCGAGCGATCCGTACCTGCAGAGCGGCAACCGCGGCACGCTGGCCGAGGTCGGGTGTCAGGCCTGTCACCGGCCGCACGGCGTCGGCGGCCACCAGCGACTGCTCCACTTCGCTCAGCTCGAAGAGAATTGTCTGAACTGTCACAATGGGCTCGTGGCCAACACCGACATCCGGGCCGACATGCTCAAGCTCAGCCGGCACAATGTACTGCGCTATCGGGGGATTCACGATCCCCGGGAGATTCCTTCGGCGGCGCCCATGCACGTCGAATGTGTGGATTGCCACAATCCCCACGCCACGCAGCGTGCTCCCGCGCAGGCGCCGGCACTCCCCGGCGCCATGCAGGGCACCTCCGGCGTTACCATCACCGGTGCGGCGACGGCCAATGCCCAGTTTGGCTATGAGGTCTGCTTCAAGTGCCATGCCGACAACGCGGAGCGTCCCCAGTCGCGGATCACCCGACAGATTACCCAGACCAACACCCGGCTCGAATTCGAGCCGTCGGGCCCCTCGTTCCACCCGGTCGTGGCGCCGGGCGTGAATCCGAGCGTCCCGAGCCTGATCTCGCCGACGACCGTAGCGACGCTCGTCTCCTGCACGGATTGCCACGGCTCCGACGGCGCCTCGGGGGCCAAGGGGCCGCACGGGTCCATCTATCCGTACCTGCTGGCCGGCCGGTACGAGACCGCCGATTTCACGCCGGAAAGCAGTTCCTCCTACGAACTCTGCTACCGCTGCCATAGTAGAAATAGCATTCTCGGCGATCAGAGTTTTGCCGGCCACAGCAAACACCTGGCAAACGGAATCACGTGCTCGGCCTGTCATGACCCGCACGGCATTACCGCGTCCCAGGGATCGAGACTGAATAACAGTCACCTGATCAATTTCGACGTGGCCATCGTCCGGCCCGATCCCGTCACGGGCCGGCAGGCCTTTGAAGACACGGGCGTCTTTCACGGACGCTGCTATCTGTCCTGTCATGGCCGCAGCCACTCTCCGAAGGAGTACTGACAAATGAACGCGAACACCGTTGTGAAGCTCGGCATCGGCATCCTCGTGATCGGCGGTGGCATCGGCTACTTCATGTACCAGGCCATGCAGTCGTCCTGGGCTTACTACTATTCCGTCGATGACTTCTCCACCGCCGGGACCGCCTCGCAGGGGCAGTCATTCCGCCTGGCCGGCCGGGTCAAAGCCGGCAGCGTCGAGCGCGACCTTCAAAACCTGACGTTGCGGTTCACGCTCGCCGGGGCCCAGGCCCAGTTGCCGGTGCTCTACAAAGGCGTGACGCCGGACAACTTCACGGAGGATAGAGACGTGGTCGTGGAAGGGCGATTGGCGGCCACCGGCGTGTTCCAGGCCGATACCCTGATGACCCGGTGCGAATCGAAGTATCAGGCGAAAGTGAAATAGGCATGCCGGAATTCGGACAATTCGCCCTGCGCCTGGGACTGTTGCTGAGCGGGTACGCGATTCTGGTCGATCTCGTCGGCCGGCGGTGGAAACGCCGCGAGCTGCTCGCCAGCGGGCGAAACGCCACGATCGGCAGCCTGCTCTGCCTGACGGCGGCCTGCGTCGCCCTGGAGATTCTGCTGGCGCACAGCGATTTCAGTGTTCGGTACGTGGCCGAGAATACCTCGCGTGCGCTGCCTCTCGTCTACAAGCTCACGGCGCTGTGGGCGGGAGCAGCGGGGTCGCTGCTGCTTTGGTTATGGCTTCAGACCGGCTTCGTGGTCCTGGCTTTTGCGAAGCTCGACCGGGGTTCCGAGCGATTTTGCGCCACGGCTCGGGCGGCAGCGAACCTCGTGGCGGTGTTCTTCTTCTTGGTCCTGATCTTCGACAAGGACCCGTTCGGATTGTCCGTTACCACGCCCCGGGACGGTGCCGGTCTCAACCCACTGCTTCAGCACCCGGCAATGGTCCTGCATCCGCCGGCCTTATTTCTGGGCTACGCCGCATTCGCCATTCCGTACGCCTGGGTGTTCGCGGCTTTGCGGCGGGACGATGCCGGCCAGCCCCCCATCTTCTTTCCTCTCGCCCGCACTGGGGCCTTGTTCGCCTGGATGCTCCTGACGGTCGGCATTGCCCTGGGAGCGTGGTGGGCCTATGAGGAGCTTGGCTGGGGCGGTTACTGGGCCTGGGACCCGGTGGAAAACGCCTCCCTGATCCCGTGGCTGACCGCGACCGCTCTCCTGCATTGTGCCCGCACCTTCCGGGCCGGCGCGAAAACGGGGCTATGGTTCATGGTCCTGGCCCTGGTTACTTTCAGCCTTTGCATCTTCGGGACATTCCTGACGCGGTACGGCCTCGTCTCCAGCGTCCATGCCTTCCCCGAGCCGGGTCTGGGCATCCTGTTTCTCGTGCTGTTGATTGTGATCTGGGCGGTAGGCGGCCCACTGATCGTGCGCGGGCACCTGCGGCCCAGCGCAAGGGCCCAGACTCAAGGCCCCGGCATTCGTTTCGTGGTCTGGAACAATTGGCTGATGGTGTTGCTGGCCTTCGTCATTCTCGTCGGAACGCTGTTCCCCTTCCTCAGCGGTCTGGTCAGCAGCCAGAAGATCACCCTCAAGAGCGACTATTTCACGAAGATCACGGCCCCTGTCGGCTTGGTTCTGCTGCTTTTGCTCGGCGTCTGCCCCTATCTGATGCGCCACGGCTTGGACAGAAGCTGGCGGATCCTGGGGGCAGCCGTCACGGGGATGGCCGCCGTCGCGATCTGGATGCTGGCTCATCACCTGGCGATTGCCTATCTCGTGGCGTGCGCCTTCGTCGCGGTAAACCTGGTCGCGGATTTCATCCAGCGGTACACACGCCGCGGAGTAACCGGGGAAGCCATGCCGGTCGGAGCGAGCCTGCGCTGGTATGGGGCCAGAATCGTGCACATCGGCGTGCTGCTGGCGTTCGTGGGAATCGCCGGCTCCGGCGGGTTCGATCTCCAGAAACAGGTGGCCCTCAAGCCCGGTGAGCGGACGCAGGTCGGCCGTTTCGAGCTCGCGTACGACGGTCTGGATGCTCAGCACGGCTCGAACTTCACCGCGGTGAAAGCCGAGGTGTCGGTCTACCGAGGACAAACCCGCGTCGCCACACTCACGCCGGCCGTCGCTTTCTATGCTCAATCCGACAAACGCACCAGCGAAGTGGCCATTCGACGTACCCTGGCCGGGGACCTTTATCTGGCCTTGACCGAAGCGGATAGCGCCACGAAACTGATCAACCTGACCGTCTTCATCAAGCCCTTGATCAACTGGATCTGGATCGGCAGCGGCTTGATGGTGCTGGGAACGGCGCTCGTGCTGGCGGCGGGTCTCGGACGCACGCGGAGCGCCTCGCAAGGGAACGGACAATGATGTATCTGAAGTGGGTCTTGTTGCTGGTGTGTGTGGCCTTGGCGCTCTGGCCGCTATTGGCCAAACGCGAAGACTCTACCGGCAAAGAAGGGAAGGCGCGGTGAGGTATTCGACAACAACGGTTCTGATCGCTTCATTCCTGGCCTGGATGCCGGCCGCCGCCTTCGCCCAAGCCAGACTCACGGTCGAGGTCAAGAACCGTACGGCCGGCGGCGCCCCCATCGCGGGCGACGAAGTCGTGCTCCAGGTTTACAGAGGGCAGGAGCAGATCGAGTCTTTGCAGGCTAACGCCGGTGCGGATGGCAAGGCGGTATTTGAGAAGGTCCTGACCGGACCGAGCATGGCCGCCGTGGCCACAGCCAAACACCAGAATATGGCCTTCCGCAGTGAGCCCATCGCGCTGAACCCGGCCACCGGTGAATTCTCGGTCGGCGTGGAGGTGTTCGATGTCTCCACCGACACCTCGAAATTGTCCGTGGGCGTGCATCATATCATGGTCGCGGTGCGCGGCGCGGCGCTCGAACTCACGGAGTACATGCAACTGAAGAATGCCTCCGACATGGCGATCACCAGCACAAAACGTGACCAGCAGGACCGGCCCTTCGTGATTGAGGTCAAGCTCCCGCAGGGCTTCCAAGACCTGAACTCGTCCGGCTATCTCGAGCCCCAGGCCCTCGTCGTCACCCCGGACGGTTTTTATGACACGATGGCCGTGCCGCCCGGCGAGCACCAGGTCACGTTCTCCTACAAGGTGGGAATCGACCGCGGCACCGCCAAGATCGTCAAGGAGATTACCCTGCCCACGGCGGAGCTTATGCTCTTCCGGCAGCACGGGCAGGGCAAGCTGGAGGGACTGGGTGAGCCCAATGACCGGCTCGCCAATGCCGATGGGGTGCCAATGGAGTACTATCGGCGCAGCGCTCTTAAGCCCGGAGATCGCATTGCCTTTCAGCTCTCCGGGTTCCATGCGAAGAAGTCAGGCGACTACACTTGGATTGTGCTGGGCGTGGTGTTTGCCGCCCTCGTGGTAATTGCCCTTTGGCGACTGCGCCCGAAGCCAGTGAGATCCGGACAACGGCGTGCGTAAGATGACGGCCCAAGACGAGTTGACCGGTGCGGCGTTGAGCATACGCGCCGTCAGCAAAACGTTCGTGACGAAACCGGTGCTGCGGAGCATCGACTTGGTCGTGCCCGCCGGTGAGGCGGTCTGCCTGTGCGGGATCAACGGTGCGGGCAAGAGCACATTGCTGCGGGTGATCGCGGGCTTGCTGCGTCCCGACAGCGGCTCGATCACGATCCAGGGATATGAGCTGCGCCGGGAACCGGAGAAAAGCCGGCGGCAGCTCGGCATGATCTCTCATGCGAGCATGGCGTATCCGGAACTGACGGTCAGCGAGAATCTCGCCTTTGCCGCTCGTCTGTACGACGTGCCCCGCCGCGCGGAACGCATCGAGGAGCTGCTGACAAGCACCGGGCTGACCTCCTACCGGCATGACCGGGCGGGGATTCTCTCCCGTGGGCTTCTCCAGCGCTTGGCGATTGCCCGGGCCCTGTTGCACCGGCCCGCCGTACTGCTGGCGGATGAGCCGTTCACCGGCCTGGACGCCGGCGCCACAGAAGACGTGCGTGTGATCTTCGACCGGTTCGTCCGGGACGGAGGCACGATCCTGATGACGACCCACGATCTTCGCCTGGGGCTGCAATGTTGCCGGCGCGCGGCCGTTCTGGACCGGGGTGTTCTGATTCTGGACGCGCGGACGGAAAAGATCGACGCCCAACGTTTTCTCGATGATTACCTCTCGTATGCGAGGAGCATGAGTTGAAAGACATGTGGCTGGGTCTGCGGGCCATCCTCATCAAAGACATCGTCGTCGAGCTCAGAGCCAGGCAGGTTCTGCCGACGATGGTTGTCCTCGGCATGCTCATCGTCTTCATCCTGCGGATGGCCTCGGAATCTGCCTCGGCGGGCGCCGGCGCGCCGGTGATGGGGGCGGCGGCGCTCTGGATCGCCTTTCTCTTCTCCGGTCTGCTGGCCCAGGAAAGGTCGTTTGCCGCTGAGCAGCAGAACGGGTGCATGGACGGCCTGCTGCTGGCCCCGCTCGACACCGGCACGATCTACCTCGCCAAGCTGCTGGCGAATATCATCTTGCTGACCATCTTCGAAGCGGTCGTGGTTCCCCTGGTCCTGATGGCGTTTCATCTGCGCGTGGTCGGCTGGGGGCGCCTGGCCGCGGTTCTCCTGCTGGGCAATCTCGGCATCTCCAGCGTGGGGACTTTGTTCTCAGCGGCGGTCCAATTGACGCGAACCCGCGGCGCGCTGCTGAGCATCGTGGTCCTGGTCCTGCTCATGCCCATGATGATCCCCGCCTCCTTCGCCCTGTTGGTGCTCTTCGGGGCGTTGCCGGAGAGAGTCATCGGGTCCGGCTCGTTCGCCTTTGTCGGCAGCTTCCAGGCGGCGGTGGCGTATATGCTCGCCTTCGATGCCATCTTCACCGTGGCGTCCTGGCTGCTTTTCGGTGTTGTGGTAGAGGAGTAACGGAATGAGACAACTGCTGTTTGCGCTGGCCTTCCTTTTCCTGATCGCTTCGACCTGGATCGGGTTGACTCGGGGCCAGATCGACCCTCTGCAGCGCAATATCCTGTACGTCCACGTCCCCAACTCGGTTTGTGCGCTGGTGTGCTTTGTCGTCGTGCTCGTCACGAGCATCGGCTACCTGGCCACCGCCGGGCAGACCTGGGACCTGGTGGCGACCGCCGCGGCGGAAGCAGGTTTCGTCTTCGCGACCATCTTGAACGCGACGGGCATGATCTTCTCGCGGGCGGAATGGAATGTCTGGTGGACGCCGAGCCCGCGGCTGGTGACTTCCGCGATCCTGTGGTTCCTGTACGCCGTGTACTTGATCCTGCGGGTCAGTCTGCCCGGGGGGCAGCGCCGCCCGGCGCGCATTTGTGCCGTCTTCGGCATCATCGCCTTTCTGGATGTCCCGCTGGTGTACATCAGCGCGCGGTTCATCCCGGATATTCACCGGCCGAATTTCAGCTTCGATTCGGCTTGGCAGACGGGGGCCCTGATGCTTGGCATGGCCGGCACGGTCCTGCTGGCCGCCGGCTTGATCTGGCTGCGCACGAGCCTGCTGCGCGATAGTCTGAAGTTGGAACAAGAGCTTCTCCCTTAGGGGGTCTGGAATATGTTCTATCTCGTGTTGGGATTCTGCGTCGTATGGGTGTGCCATTTCGTCTATTTGTCCGTGATCGACCGGCAGGCCAGACAACTGCGTCGCCGGCTGGATGCTCGCGTGAACGCGGCATCGGATCGCGCGTGACGACCCTGGCTGATAGGAGAACCGATGATGTTGCCTATTGACGGCAGCCTGTTATGCCAGGATTTGCCTTCCCGGCCGCGGCCGGAGCTCGGCCGGGTCTTGGTGACCGGCGCCACCGGCTATATCGGTGGACGGCTCGTTCCGGAGTTGCTGGCCCGAGGGTACCGCGTGCGGGTCATGGTGCGAGCGTCTTCGGATGAGTGCCGCAACCGCTGGCCCGGCGCGGAGGTCGTGGTCGCCGATGCGCTGAAGGCGGACAGTCTGCGCGAGGCGCTACGCGGCATTCACGCCGCCTACTATCTGATCCATTCGCTGCTGCTCGGGCAGGAGGAATTCGAATCCAAAGAGACTCTGGCCGCCGAGAATTTTCGCACGGTCGCCGAGAAGGAGGGGGTCGCCCACATCATCTATCTGGGCGCGCTGGGAGATATTCGCGTGCCGCTGTCGCCGCATCTGAGGAGCCGGATGCGCGTGGCGGAGGAGTTGGGGCGCGGGCGCGTCGCGACCACCGTCCTGCGCGCGGCAATCATCATCGGCTCCGGCAGCGCCTCCTACGAGATCATCGAGCATCTGGTGAGGAATCTTCCCATTTTCTTTGTGCCGCGCTGGGCCCAGACGCGGTGCCAGCCAATCGCGGTTCGCGACGTGATCAAATATCTCGTCGGTGTGCTGGAGACACCGGAGGCTTGCGGGAGGTCTTTCGACATCGGCGGCCACGATGTGCTCACCTACCGGCAGATGCTCGGTATCTTCGCCGACCTGCTCGGAAAGCGAAGGCTCTTCCTTCCGTGCCCGTTCTGCAACATCGGGCTCTTTTCCTACTTTGCCAGTCTCGTTACGCCCGTGCCGGCGGCGATCACGCGGTGTCTCATGGAAGGGATCACCAGTGAGGTCGTGTGTCAGAGCCGGGACATCCAGCGCGTGTTGCCTTTTCAGCCTTTGGGGTACCGGGAAGCGCTTGTCAGGGCGCTGTCGCGCGAAGAGCAGGACCGGGTACACACCCGGTGGTCCGATGCCTATCCGCCCGCGCATGAGCTGGCGATGAAACTCCACGAGATCAAAGAGCCGGTACGCTTCACGAGCTCCTACTCGCTTCTGACGAGAAAGGACGCCCCAGCGCTTTTCCGCTCGATCTGTAGAATTGGGGGCAAGGAAGGGTGGTTCTATAGCAACTGGATGTGGCGGCTGCGGGGCATGATCGATCGGATCTTGCTGGGCGTGGGCTCCTCGCGGGGCAGGAGGAGCTCCTCCAGCTTGAGAGCCGGCGACGTGATTGACTTCTGGCGTGTCGAAGACCTCAGACAGGAGACCATGCTTCTGTTGCGGGCCGAGATGAAGCTGCCGGGGATGGCTTGGCTTCAATTCAACGTGGATCGAAAGGAGGGCGGCAATCGGCTATCCGTGAACGCCTACTACCAACCCTCCGGCGTACTGGGGAGATGGTACTGGTACGCCTGCCTTCCTTTTCACTTCCTGATCTTTCACAACCTGATCAAGCAGATCGAGAAAAGGGCATGACCGCGGGGCCGGCTCCTCCAGCCTTTTACCGTCGAGATCGAACCTGCTCTTGGCTGACCGCTCCCCTCAGTGCTCCGGCTACCGCAAATCAGCAAATCCCTCACGTGTATGGGGCCTGCAAGCCGGCGTAGTTACTTTGTAGAAAGCTCCTGGGCCTTCGAGGTCTTAGCGAAACGACCGCAGAGAATGGAATCGAGTCCAACGTGAGGAAAGGATAAATCATGGGACTGTTAGGATGGGCTTTGATATTCCTGATCGTCGCCCTCATCGCCGCGGCCTTTGGCTTCGGTGGTATCGCCTCGGCGTCAGCGGGCGTGGCAAAAGTGCTGTTCTTCATCTTCATCGTGGTTTTCATCGTGTTGTTGATATCGGCTCTTCTGGGGGTTGGTGCCGTAACGGCCTGAACGGGCAACCGGCCCTCGACAGCGCCCGTTAGGGGCGGGTCAGGGCGGTTGCTCGCCACAGACCAGTGCGGATCCGCCGACCAGTGATGGGATGGTTATAGCCATGGAAGTAAGCAAACCAAAAGTGAACGCGGACATTCAGGTACTCAAGAGTGATGTCCGTCGATTGCGCGAGGATGTGGTTGGGATGCTTCATTCGGCCAAATCTCGCAGTAAGGATACGGTTATGGAAACGGGCGACAGAATACGAGGAATGATGACGGACCTGGGCGGCAAAGCGAAGGAGCAGGTCCTCGACAAAACAGAGGCTTTGAAAGACCGCGGCTACGAGGCGGTCGAGAACTGGCGTGGCAGCATCGAGCACCGGCCGATGACTTCTCTGTTGATTGCCTTCGTCGCAGGGCTGTTCTTTGCCTTCTTCATCACGAGGAGACGGTACTAAGCCCCCTCAGGTCGGTCTGCTCCGATCGATGAGCGATCATTCGGATTTCATGGACGCCTCCACAATTGCAGGCAATTGAGGAGGCGTTTTCTTTCCGGTGGAAACCTTACCGAGAAACTGCGAATTTTGTGTTGAAACGGTTATCGGAATCGAGTATAAAGGACCCGTTTGGTGCCCGGCACGGAGATGGTCTGTGGCAATCCCGGCCGGGAAAGGGACCGGGTTCCAAGTGCGAGCATCGTGGCTGGAATCCCGAGCCCCAATGGATTGGTGGCCGCTACGGAGTTGTCGGCTATGAAGCGCTACACGGGACAGAAAGCGCTGTATGAGGCAATAAGCCGCTCTCGTGCTAAAGCTAAGCGTGGCAATATCTTAGAGAGGTTTCTTCCGGAGGTGACCAGGCAGGAAAGACCGCCCGTCCCGGGAGGGCCGCTGCCGGCCGAACTGAACGAAGCTCCCGCCGAGCCGCCCGCGCCGGTCGTGAAAGAGCCGTCGCGGCCGGTGCTGGAAAGGTTGCGTGAGGCAGTAGCTGCCCGGGAAAACGCGAAGCTCGGACGGCTGGAGAAGGCAGAGAAAACAGAAGTGCCGCCGGAAAAGCCGGTATTGCCGCCGATGGTCAAGCCGCGGACCATCGAAAAGGCCGACCGACCGGCGCCGCCCAGTCGCACCCCGAAGTGGTGGCGACTGAAGCCACTGCAGTTGAATGCGGGTCGAATCGAGATCTCGGTCTCGTATCGCATTGGCATCGCGGTAGCGCTGGCAGTGATCTTGGTGATCCTGGCCGGATTTCGGCTCGGGCAGAAATATCCTGGCGCCAAGGCCAAGGCGGCCGTGCCGACGAAAGCGCCCGCCCGCGCCACGCCACCGAACGCGGCGACCGAAACGGCCGCCGTAACGACGCCGCAGACCGGTGCGCAGGGGGCAGTCTCGCCCACGGGTGGGCCGGCTCAGCCACCGGGCGACAACTGTATCATCCTGGCGGTACGCAAGAACAAGGCTGACCTCGATCCGGTTGTGGCGCACTTTGCCAAGAGCGGTATTGTTTTGGAGGTCCATGCGTTGGACGCGGTTCGCCAATCGCTCAGCAAGAATGGGTACACTGCCGCCGGGCTGCCGAGCGGTGACGGCTTCTTACTGGTGACGAGCGATATGTACCGCAACCCGCAGAGCGCCGGTACCGATGGCTACAGAATGAAACAGAGGATCGCCGAGGTCGGCGCCACCTACAAGGCCGAAAAAGGAAGAGACCCGTTCACGCCGAACCTGTTCAAAGATGCGTACGGGATGAAAATCAGCAAAGTAAAGTAACAGGAGAGAAATTGGATGTCCATCGATCGTTCGCTTAAGCTGAAGGACGCGCTGGTCCGCCACCGCAACGTGCTGACCCGGGCCGAGCGTATTGACGTTTTGCAGGATGAGGAACGCTGGAACGAGGGGGATTCCGTGATCGGTCTGCCCAAGGTGGCGCATCGCAAGAGTGCCGCCGGCAAGAAGGCCAAGGCCGAGGCCGCGGCCGAAACCGCCGCAGCGGCTGGAGCCGCGGCACCTGGCGCTCCGGCGGAAGCTCCGGCAGCAGCGCCGGCAGCCGGCGCTAAAGCGCCCGCCGGCGGTGCCAAGTCGCCTGCTGGCGGTGGTAAAGCGCCCGCCGGCGGTGCCAAGGCACCCGCCAAGGGAGCCGGGAAAGCATAAGCGACAGAGTACTCCCACCGGCCACGCATTTGCGTGGTCGGTAAGGCGTATGTCTATATCCAGGCAAGAAACATGCCGAACGCAAGTCCGGCATGTTTTCTTTTGTTCGTGGAGAGCACTATCATGACCGAGGGGAAATCAATCCGTGGCGTGTTGGGTCTTCTCTTGCTCGTCGGGGCGACCTGGCCCGCGTCTGGACGGGAAAGTGCCCCGGTCCTCTGGCCACAGGAGCGATGGGAGACGGCCACGCCGGAACAGGTTGGGATGGATTCGTCGCTGCTGGCTAAGGCACGGGATTGTGCCCTCACCGGCGGCGGCTCCGGCATGATCACGCGGCACGGCAAGGTCGTCCTGCGGTGGGGCGATCAGAAGCAGACCTACGACCTGAAGTCATCCACCAAAGCCATCGGCGTCACCGCCGTCGGCGTGGCGCTGATGGACGGAAAGTTCGCGAGTCTGTACGAACCGGCCTCGAAGTACCATCCGCAGTTGGGCGTCCCGCCGGAGACAAACAAAGGTAAAGAACTGGATAAGATCACGCTCTTCCACTTGGCGACGCAGACCGCCGGCTTCGATAAGAACGGCGGCTACACGGAGCTGCTCTTCGAGCCGGGCACCAAATGGTCCTACAGCGACGGCGGGCCGAACTGGCTGGCTGAGTGCGTCACCCTGGCTTACGGACGGGACCTCCAGGAACTGATGTTCGATCGCGTCTTCTCGCTCCTCGGCATCGCGCGGGACGATCTGAAATGGCGGGCCAACTCCTACCGGCCCAAGGAGATCGACGGCGTGATGCGGCGCGAGTTCGGCGCGGGCATCAGCGCCAACGTCGATGCCATGGCGAAGATCGGTTATCTGTATCTGCGCCACGGCCAATGGCGGGACCACCAGATCATCCCGGCCTGGTTTGTCGAGGCTGCGCGGACCGTGCCGTATGGAATCAGGGGACTGCCGGTAGTCAGGCCGGAGAGTTACGGCAACGCCTCAGATCACTATGGCCTATTGTGGTGGAACAACGCCGATGGGACGATGGAGAATGTGCCTCGGGATGCTTACTGGTCCTGGGGTCTCTACGATAGCCTGATCGTGGTCATTCCCTCTCTCGATGTCGTCGTCTCGCGCGCAGGCAAATCGCTGAGCGGCCCGCGCAGTCCCCATTACGGGCCGATAGAGCCATTCATCGAGCCGATCGCCCGGTCCGTTCAGAACAAAGGCGGATGGCCCGGTGCGCCGTATGCCCCCAGCGCAATCATCCACAAGGTCGAATGGGCGCCGGTCGCTGTCATCGTCCGCAAAGCCGAAGGCAGCGACAACTGGCCGATCACGTGGGCCGACGACGGCAGCCTGTACACCGCCTATGGCGACGGCCAAGGCTTCGAGCCGAAGGTCAACAAGAAACTCAGCCTCGGCTTTGCGAAGGTCATCGGCGGCCCGGAGGACTTCCAAGGGATCAATATCCGCAGCAAGACCGGGGAGTCGGCAGGGGAGGGGGCGGCCGGCCCCAAGGCCAGCGGCATGCTTTGCGTGGACGGCGTTTTGTACCTTCTGGCGCGAAACGTCGCCAATTCTCAGATTGCCTGGTCGGATGACCACGCCGTGACCTGGAACTGGTGCAACTGGAAATTCGAGACGAGCTTCGGCGCCCCGACGTTCCTGAACTTCGGCGCCAATTACGCCGGTCGGCTCGATAACTTCGTTTACATCTGCTCACACGACAACGACAGCGCCTACTCGCCGGCCGGCCGGATGGTGATGGCCCGCGTCCCGCTGGACCAGATCCGCGACCGCCAGGCATACGAGTTCTTCCAGGCTCTCGATCCGGTCGGCCGGCCCGTCTGGACGAGAAACATTCGCGAGCGGGGGGCGGTGTTTGTCAATCCGGAGCGGTGCTGGCGCTCCGGCATCAGCTACAACGCCGGTCTGAAGCGGTACCTCTGGTGCCAGATTCTCCCTTTCAGCACGGATTCGCGCGGCCCGCGCTTCCAGGGCGGCTTCGGCATCTACGAGGCCCCCGAGCCCTGGGGCCCCTGGCGTACGGTCTTCTACACGGAGAATTGGGACGTCGGCCCCGGCGAGACGAGCAGCTTCCCCACAAAATGGATGAGCCAGGACGGCCGAACCTGCCACCTGGTTTTCTCCGGCGCGGACTGCTTCTCCGTCCGCGGAGTTGAACTGACGGTGCACAGCGATTAGCCGCGATCGGTCTCAGGCCATCGGCTCTGGGAAGGTATCGGTGGGCGTGGCTTCGCCGGAGGCTGGTTTGTCGAGACTGGAGTCGTCGCCGGCTTGCGCGACCGGCTCACCGGCGGCCTGGTTCCCCTCGACTTGGGGGGCGGACTCGTCGGTGGTCTGGCTCCCATAGGATTCCGGCGAGCCTTCGTACGTGGTCTGGGTCGCGTGCGCGTCGGCCTCCGACACCGCGTCGTTCGTGACCTTGTTGAGGTCGCCGGCGACCTCATTGGCGCTATCCTGGAATTCGCGCATGCCCTTCTTGAACTCGTTGACGCTCTTGCCCAGACTGCGGGCGACCTCCGGCAGGCGACGGCCGAAGATCAAAAGGGCGATGACGAGGATGACCATCCACTCAGGGCCGCCGATGTTCTGGATAAACGCGATCGTCTGCAGATGCCCAGCCATATAGACTCCATCCAAATCTCGACTCGGACCATGATGTAGGGAGCGTAATGGCCCATTATACGCTCGGCCGGCAAAAATGTTTAGCCGCCCCAGGCCACGCTTCACGCATTATACCACCTGCGGAGGGACTTGAGAAGCGGCAACCAGGAAGCCCAAGGCAACCGCAAAGTCGTCCGACAGCCCCGCTCTCTCTGTCATTGCGAGCGAAGCGAAGCAATCTCCCATGCCGCGGTTGAGATTGCTTCGTCGCTGCGCTCCTCGCAATGACGTAGAGGCGATCCGCCCAGCGACTTTGCGGTCGCCCTGGAAGAACGCCGCCGGGCGTTGACAGGCGGCGCGATCCATTGTAATTAGCAGGCGGACGGGGACGTGAGGGGAGAATTTTTGCATATCCCCCGGACCTCTGTTGTCAATAATCCGGCAGGGGGGTAGAATCCGCGCATGAGAAACATCTTTCGCACGGCCTTTATTCTTCTTTTGTGCCTGTCGGCATGGGGTTGGTGGGCGGCCGCGGCGGAACCGAACGCGCCGCCTGCGGCGCCGCGCGTAACCCGTGAGGCCAAGGCCGCGGTTATTCCCTGCCAAGGCCTGATCGACGATTCGCTGTTCTACTCCATCAAGCGGCGCACGGAAACCGCGCTGCGAGGCGGAGCGAGTTACCTCATCTATGAGATCAGCACGTACGGCGGCCTCGTCGACGCGGCCGACTCCATTGCGAAGTACTTGATCCAGCAGGTGGCCCCCCGCGGGCATACGGTCGCCTACGTTACGACGGAGGCCATCTCGGCGGGGGCCCTGATCAGCGTCTCCTGCCGGGACATCATCATGCAGGAGAACACCACCATCGGCGATGCAGCACCCATCACGATGGGCGGCAAGTTGGAGGGCGTCGAGCGGGAAAAAGCCGAGAGCTTCATGCGGGCGGCCTTTCAGCGGGCGGCGGAAGCCAATGGATACCCGCCGCTGTTGCTCAAGGCCATGGTGACCATGCAGATCGACGTCTTCCGCGTACGGAACCTTCAGACCGGCAAGTACGAGTTCTTCGAGGGCGACCGCCTGCCCAAGGACCCGAACGCCTACGACGTGAAGGACGCCGAGGAAATCGTCGGCAAGACGGAACTGCTGACGTTGACGGCCCCCAAGGCCCTGGAGTACGGCATCGCGCGGGCGGTGGTCAAGGACCGTGCGGAGGCGCTAGCCTTTCTGGCGAAGCGCGATAGGGTGGCGTTTGGGCAAGAGCCGCAGGTGCTCGAAACGACCTGGTCGGAGCAGATGGTCAGTTGGGTCAACTCGCCCGGTATAATGGCGGTCCTGGTCATGCTGGCGCTGCTGGGGGTCTACGTCGAGTTCAGTACGCCGGGATTCGGTCTGGCCGGGATCGTGGCCCTGATCTGCTTCGCGATTATCGTGGGCAGCAAGTATCTGGTGGGCATGGCCAACTGGGTGGAGATCCTCCTGCTGCTCGTCGGAATTCTCCTGCTGCTGGTCGAGATCTTTGTGCTGCCCGGGTTTGGGATCGCGGGAATCCTGGGGATCGTCGGCATCCTGCTCGGGCTATTCGGAATGCTGATCCGCAACGCACCGGACGAATTGCCCTGGCCCGAGACGACGGGGGACTGGCAATCGCTGTCGTCGGGAGTCATCTCGCTGGCCTTCGGATTCGCAGGTTTCATCGTTCTGGCCTGGCTTGCGTCGCGGTACCTCCCAAGGCTGCGCTTCATGAGCGGGCTGGTCCTGGCGCCGAACCCCACAATCTCCGGCGGCCCAGCGCGGATCAGCATTACGGCCCCGCCGCAGAGTATCGAGCCGAGCGTAAGCATCGGCGACCTCGGTGAAGTGGTCTCCAAGCTCCGGCCGGCCGGCAAAGCCCGCTTTGGCGATGCCCTGGTGGATGTGGTCGCCACAGGTGAATTTCTTGACAGGGGCGTACGGGTCGAGATAATCGGGATATACGGTAGCCGCGTCGTCGTTAAAAAAGCGGAAGAGAGCGGCACGGCCTGAGAAACTGGCCGGAGCCCTGCGTCGATGGGAATGCCAATGGATTGGTGGTTGTTATTCGCCGTTTTCCTCTATGTGGTGTGCGCGGCGCTGATCGTGGCGGAGGTGCTTATTCCGAGCGGGGGACTGCTGGGCACGGCGGCGTTCCTCTCTCTGGCCGGCGGAGTCGTGCTCTTTTTTCATCACAGCACGGCGGCGGGATTGGTCGGCCTGATTGTGGCGGTCTTTATGGTGCCGTCGCTGTTGTTCCTGGCGTATAAGCTGTTGCCACGAACACGATTCGGCCGGCAGGCTCTCCTGGCGCCGCCGGTGCGGCAGCGGGGCGATGCGATTTCTGATGCCTCGGAGTTGAGCACGCTGCTGGACCGAGTGGGGCGGGTCCTGACAACGATGCGGCCGGTCGGCATGTGCGCTTTCGACGGCCGAAGGGTGGAATGCGTCGCGGAAAGCGGGTATGTACCAAGGGATAAGATGGTCAAAGTGATTCACGTCGATGGAACCCAGGTGACCGTGCGGGTCGTCGCAGAGGCTTAGGGAAAGGATCGAAGGATGTGGCACATGGAACCAATCTTGTTGCAGCTTACTCAGCAGGTGGTTGTCGGGATCCTGATCATCATTGGGATCGCGCTACTGGTCTTTGCGCTGGTCATGTTGAAGTTCGCACGGTTGTGGCTTCAGGCCTATTTCTCACGGGCGGACGTCAGGCTCTCCGAGCTGATCGGAATGTGGCTGCGGAAAGTGGACATGCGGACGATCGTTCTGAGCAAGATTACCGCGGTGCAGGCCGGCCTGACGCTGACGACGAACGATCTTGAAAGCCATTATCTGGCAGGGGGGCGGGTGCCGAACGTCGTGCGGGCGCTCATTGCGGCCGACCGCGCCAACATCGAGCTGTCGCTGAAGACGGCCACGGCGATCGACCTGGCCGGACGCGATATCCTCGACGCGATCCAGACCAGCGTCAATCCCAAGGTGATTGACTGTCCCGATCCCAAGAAGGGCAAGGAGACCATCGATGCCGTGGCCCAGGACGGCATCCAGCTCCGGGCCAAGGCCCGCGTGACGGTCCGGACGAATATTCAAAGACTCGTCGGCGGGGCGACGGAAGAGACGATCATCGCCCGCGTCGGCGAAGGGATCGTGACGACCATCGGCAGCGCGATCACCTACAAGAACGTGCTGGAGAATCCGGACAAGATCTCCAAGGCGGTGCTGGAGAAGGGTTTGGACGCAGGCACGGCGTTCGAGATCCTCTCGATCGATATCGCCGACGTGGACGTGGGCGAGAACGTCGGCGCCCAACTCCAGGCGGCCCAGGCGGAAGCCGACATGCGGCGGGCGAAGGCCGAGGCCGAGAAGCGCCGCGCGATGGCGGTCGCGCGCGAGCAGGAAATGCGGGCCTTGGTCGTCGAGAACGAGGCCAAGGTGCCGCTGGCCATTTCCGAGGCCTTCCGGGCGGGCAACCTGGGCATCATGGACTATTACCGGCTCAAGAATATCGGCGCCGACACCCAGATGCGTGAGTCGATTGCCAAACCCAAGAAACCGGATCAGCCGTGACGCCTGCCTAGTGGAGACAAGCCGATGATGGGATTTCCTGCACAATTCGGCCTGTTGGCCCAGGGCTTCGAGGACTGGGCGAATATCCTGTTCGTCGCGGTGCTGGCAGTCCTGTGGCTGTTGGGAGCACTGGTCAAGACCATCAGCAAGAAAGGATCGCCACGGGGGCAGTCGGAACAGGAGGATTCACCGAAGGAGCGACGCCGACCGGGCGAAAGCTGGCAAGAGCGCCTGGTGCGCAAAGCCCAGGAGATGCAGCGCCGCATAGAAGAAGAGGCCGGCCTGCGGGAGCCCGGCAAATCGCCGCAACCGGTGCGCCAGGATACTCGTCGATCACCTCAAGCCCCCCGCGGCAAGATCACCGTTCGTTCGGACTCAAAAGGCGAGTCCGTCCTGGTCTACGAGCCACCCCAGCCGCAAGTATCCGCCCAACGAGAGCCTCCGGTCGGCCGCCAGAGCGAGGCACAAAAGGCGGTGACCGCCGCCAGACAACACAAGGCGCCCAAGCTCGAATTGAGTCGTCAAGAAGGTTTTGAACCGATGATTTCGGGCCTGCCGCCCATGAGGGCTAAGCCCACCGAGACACTGGTGCCAGGCAGGGTGCAACTGAAGACCCAGCGCGAGCTCGCCGGCTTCGAACCGACCACCCTCATCGACTACAGCGATTCGGACGCCCTGAAGAAGGCCATCCTTCACTACGAGATCTTGGGCAAACCCCTGGCCCTCCGCGACGAGTCGGAGCGATCATCGACCTTCTGACGACGCACTGAGGGTGCTTGCTGGGTGCGGGCTTTGGCAACTCGCAGGGCCGGCGGATTCACATTGTAGAACGCCCTGCCAGTACGATTTATAGGACCATCTGTGCCGAGGCATCAGGCGGCCGTTCCATATTCCTTTGCACGGCCTCAAGAAAGGCGTCCGGCAGGTGCGGCGAGATCACGATTCTTGCTCCATTCGTCTTCGTGATGAGGACAAGATCCCGCTGGTTCGTCGCGCAGGCACGAAATTCCCCGAGCCTCCGGCTGCGAAACAGACCAAACCAGCCCAAGAAGCCCGCGGAGCCAAACACCCGCCAGGCAAAGCCAATCTCCCGGGAATCCGTCCGCCGGACCTCGCGAATTCGCTGGTAAGATATCACCAGGGGCGATCCGAGCCGGCCGACCACAATGGCATCGGGCCGCACCATATAGTCCCAGGGTGCAAACCGCGCGATCGCAGCAAAAATCCCGACGGACAGCAACACCCCCAGAACAGCCGCGGAGTGACCCGGTTGACCCATCGAGAAAGTGCACGCGGCTCGAACCAGCAAGACCTCCGCGACCACGACCAGCACCAGCACACCGACCGTCACGCTCCAAACCAATCGCGACCACCGAGCCTCAAATCGCAAGGAACTTACAGACATCAATGACTCCCTATGTGAACCTGCCAGCCACCGTCAGGACCGCAATTATATCGCAGAGTCGGGCCCAAGGCCACGACTCGACCTCGAAAAACGCCCGATCCTGAACGTCTCATAAGATATGTTATGTTTCATTCAGGCTTTCCGCAGACTTGCCACGGAAATACTCGGGTGGATCCGTTGCGAGGCACTCTCACGTCTTGGCTGTGCCGGCGTGCGCGGCGGTCTGACAGAGATTCTCCCACATCAATCCGGTCGTGTCGGACAGGCCGAGATTCTGCAGGACGATGGAGATATTGGTGGCCGGATCGAGGTCGGACGCGGATTGGCGCGAATCACCGGCGCTGCCGCTTTCTGCCTCGATCTGGTGCTGTAGGTTGATCATGGAGGAGGCGAATTTCACGCGGTTGCAGTACAGCAACGCGGTTCGATAGTACAGATCGAGAGTCGTCGCGTCATAGTCGTGCTGCGGCATGATCAGGTCGAGAGCCTCTTCCTTGTGGCCGGTCTCAAATAGACAGACGGCCAGCTTCATGCCGGCCCGGGAAAACGTCGGGTTGATTGCCAAGGCGGCTTTGAAACACTCCGATGCCTCCGCAAGGCGGCAGCCATTCATGTGCAGGAGCCCCAGCCGGTAGTGCAGGTCGGGATTATTCGGACATTGGGCCAGATGGTGCTGATGGGCCACCAGCACACTCTGCTCGAACAGTTGTCCATCCGGCGGCGCCGGCAGCAGGTTGGCTTCCAGGGCGGCCTTGAGGATCAGCTTGGCTGTCTCGGCGAACAGAAAGGAGCTATTCGGCTGGATCGCCGAGGCCAGCGAAAGGGTGTTGACCGCTTCGGCGGACCGACCCGCCAGCCTCTGGGCGGCGGCCAAGCCCATGTAGGCTTCCACAATCTTGTCGTTGATCTCGATGGCCCGGTTGAACTGCTGGGCGGCGAGTTGGTCGGCGTGCATCTTCAGAAAACAGGTCCCCAGCTTGATGGTGGCCTCCAGGAAATCCGGGCAGATCCGCAGCGCCTGCTGGTACAAAGCAATCGCGTCGCTGATGCCTCCCATCATGGCGACGATATCGGCCTGCTTGGCAATCAGATCGGCCCGCTCAGGCTCATCGGTCAGATGCACGTCGATCTGGTCGAGCGCCTCCTGAAGCTGCCCCGAATAGACCAACTCGTCCAGGGAATCGTCGTGCATCACAAAGTTGTCCGGATGAATCAGAATGGCCGTGTTGAAGGTCTCGACCGCGGTGGGATATTGGCCCGTCGCGATGTAAAGATAGCCCAGCGTTACCAGAGTCGAGATGTCGTCGGGATACTGTTCCTTCAGCGGCTCGTACTGGGCGATGGTCTCATCCAGGCGTTCATCTTTGAAGTAGATCGCGCCCAGGCGTTGGGCTGGCAGTTGCAGATAACTATTGAACTTGATGCAATCCTGGTAGAACTCGACGGCCTGAGCCTGATGGCCGAGACGCTCAAAACAGTGGCCAAGGAGATACAGCGCCAGTGTGTTGCTGGGCTGACGCATGTAGATGGAGTTCAGTTCCTCAATCGCCTCTTTGAGATCGTTGTCCTGGAGCGCCAAGGCGGCGGCGGCCATCCGACCGTCGCAACAGGACGGATTCGCAAAAAGGTACAGCCGCACCTGCTCTTTGGCTTCGGAGAACTTGCCAAGGCCCATCAGGTCGATGATATGGCCCAAATGAGGGTTTTCCTCCGGCTGGTCGGCATCGGCTTGGGTCTCGCGCCGCTCGCTGAGCCAGTGCCAAGTCAACCCGGGCGTGTCGATCGTGATCGCCCTGCCGAGAATCTCCAGCAATCCACCCATCCCTCACTCCTAATATCCGGTCGTGCGAAACCAGGACCCAGGTACTGTTGACGTATCGTCCAATTTCCGCAGAGTGTTAACCTGGGGCTGGAGATCGCGGGAGCCGACGGCGCACTTGGTCCGGCCGGGATGGCGATTGTGTGTGCTGTAGGGTCTGTTTGGGCTGTGAAAGCGAAGTTATCGGTCACATCAAGGCAACGACCGCCTGAAAGAGACCCGAACAAAGGTGTCCCCTTGCCAGGGATGTCCGGGTCATTCAAGGGGTCTTTAGCGTCGCTCGGCAGTGCCCGGGGGAGCCGAGACGGCGGTTTGGGTCTGTTTCTCGACCTCGCTCAGATAGGCCATCGTGCGCTGTAAGCGGTCGGTAAGGTGCTTGAGTTTGAGCATGGTGCGAATGCGAGTCAGCAGTTCGAGCTTATTGATCGGCTTGCTGACGAAATCGTCCGTGCCGGAGTCGATGCCGCGCTCGATGTCGCCGAACTCGTTCAGGGCCGTCACCATAATGACCGGAATCTGGCTTGTATCGGGATCATTCTTGAGCCGTCGGCATACCTCGAAGCCGCTCATCTTGGGCATCATCACGTCCAGAAGAATGAGATCGGGCTTCGCATTGGCCACCAAATCGAGTGCCTCGATGCCGTCGCGGGCGGCCATGGTCTCGCACTCGATATCCTCCAGGTAGGCTTGGACCAGCTCGAGGTTCTGTTGATCGTCGTCCACCACGAGAATGGTCGGCACCTTATCCGCATCCTTGTTTTGTTGATCCATTTGCGACTCCATCACTCAAAACACCTACCTGCCTATTCTCCCGCGGCGGGTGCCCGGATGGCAAGGACTTTCTACTGAGCATCTGCCTGCCATCCACGTCAAAATGTCGGATCGGCATGGCTTTCCAGGAACAAACGCACTTCCGGACGCAGGTAGATCGTCTCGATATCCACCAGCTTCAGGACGGCCTCGGCGCACAGCGTGGCCACGTCGGCACTGGTCGCCTCCGTATCGACGAAGAAGAGGGTCTCCCCCTTCATGGCCGCCAGCCCCCCGCCCCTGCCGCCCAGCGGCTCACGTCGGATCTTCACGTTCTTCGCCTCCAGCAGGGCCAGCAACTCTTCCAGAATCCTTTGGTCATTCATACTTGCAAAATAACCCGTTTCCGTGGATAATACGGGGGTATGGATACCCTGTGAAGATTGTATGCAAGGAGTGGGCCCTTGGCAAGTATCATCGAAAGAC
>Ga0315289_10001951_pt1 | contig 31964 bp, 41 predicted proteins | sample YL17G11_40_MG_FD_203452 | JGI IMG/M metagenome (GOLD analysis project Ga0315289, IMG submission 203452) | Sediment microbial communities from Yellowstone Lake, YNP, Wyoming, USA - YL17G11_40 | ecosystem: Environmental > Aquatic > Freshwater > Lake > Sediment | place: USA: Wyoming | collected... | reverse complement strand
AAGCCAATCTTTTTCTTGTTCATATCCTTACAACCAATACCCTTCCAGCATAATTTTCTTTTATCTTGGTCAGGATTGAAAGCATTTGCAGCAAGTCAGGGGTCTTGGCTTTAGTTGCGATTTCAACATAATTCTTTTCCCTGATTTCCTTGAACCAGGTAATGTTTATATCCATTATTTCCCTACCTATCAAGCTTTCAGTATTTTCAGGCAGTCCGTCAAGGAAATGCACTTGATAGAAATTGAACCTGTCAAAGTCAGTTATTTGCTCTGCAATCAGGTAAGTTTTCGGCTTTAATTCCTTTAATGCTGCCTCAAACTCCTTTAACCTGAAATCCTTTTCAGCTTTAACCTGCATCAATGCAGCCCAGCCAATCTTCTTCAAGTCAATCACCTCAGCCAAGCCATTCAATGCCTGTTTTATCTCTGCCTCGTCTGCTTTTTCAGGCAAGCCATAAACATAAATGCTTGTAATATTTTGTTTCATGACTTGTTTTCCAAAAGCATTCTTGCTGACTTCATTGCTCAAGAACATGCTTGCGCTGAACACATAATAAACCATTAAAAGCAACAGCAGGAAAGAAAACAGCTTAGGCAGTTCCTTCCTTGTTTTTTTGAAGCCCGCATAAAACCATATTCCGGTGAATAAAACCATGAAGTAAAAACCAGTTGTTTCAAGAAAGGCTTCGTCAACAAGCCTTCCTAAAAAAGCCGTTAATGCAAGTGCGACAAGCAATGGCAGGAAAACCTTGACTGCTTGCAGTCCTTTAAAGTAATTCATTGAAAGAAAAACGCATAACAGGAAAAACCCCGGAATAAAGTAATTGCTTGGAATGCCTCCATTAACCATTACAATCATTAAAGAAAGCAATGCAAAAAAGAAAGTAGCAGCATCCATTAATTTTATTTTTTTTATTTTTGATAAAATGAATGAAATGCCTGCAAAAAGCACGATTAATTCAATTAAAAGAAAAGCCAAGCCAATTCCAAAAGCATTAGGCATTACTTCATACAATGGCCTGCCATCATCCTCCATTCCAGTGAAAAGGAATGGCATTAATTGTTTTAAAACGAAAATACTTGCCTTTGGCAGGTGATTATGGTAAACGCTTGTAGCTTCCCAATTAATATAATTGCCTTCTACAGTCATTGCAGCGAAAGGCCCTCTTGCATTGAATGACTGCATTAAGTCAATCTGCAGGTAAAACCCAAGCAAGTAGCCTGCAAACAATGCAATCAAGAAAAAAGCAAGCAGGTTTTTTTCATGCCTTTCAAGCTTTTTCTGCAAGCCTAGCCTGATTCCTGCAAAGCAAATCAATGAAAGCAAGGCAATGCCAAGCAATAAGAATAAAACCGTACTTACTGAATTGCCTCCAAGCAGGGTTTGAGTAATCCCTTGAATGAATTGCCTGAATGGTGTTAATAAAACGCTTAAAGCAAGCAAGGCAAACATGCTTAAAGCCAGGTAAAGCAGTTCTTTTTCCATTTTTTTCAGTTGCATTTAATCTAGTTAATGCCAGTGTTTTTTTAATTCTTTTTAATCAAGATTTAGTGAGGGCCTGTGGTCTAGTAGCTATGACGTCACCCTCACACGGTGAAAATCAGCGGTGCAATTCCGCTCAGGCCCATTAATGCACTGGCAAGGACCTTCAAAATGTTTAAAAAGTCAGTTCTTTTTCGTCTTTTTAATTATTTATGCTATTATTAGATAATATATGCCACTATTAAGAAAACCACTACCACAAACTTCTAGGGCAAGAGTGATAAAAAAGGAACTCAAGCAATTGACTGGCCAACAAGTTACGAAATTGGTTGAGTCTTTTGCAAAACAGCCCCATCCCGCTCGCGCATTGTTGGCTAAAGGACTGAACGTAAGAATGCTCATTGCTAGAGGATTAACTGCTAGAAACTTGAAACACCTAGGGTATACTATTAGTAAATTAAGAGAGCTTGCTTTCTCGGAAAGAACATTAAGAGAGCTTCGTCTAGTGGCAATAGACTTAAGAAATGAGGGGTATACCGCAAAAGCATTAAGAGAGCTTGGTTATACGGCCAGAATATTAAGAAGGATTGGTTATACGGCAAGAGAATTAAGAGATGCCGGTTTCTCTGCAAGAGAATTAAGACCGCTTTTTGTTACGGCAAAAGCATTAAAAACGCTTGGTTTCTCTGCAAGAGAATTAGTAGATGCTGGTTTCTCTGCAGCAGGAATATTACGCAATGCCGGTTTCTCGGCAAGAGAATTAAGAGATGTTGGTTTCTCGGTAAGAAAATTAATAGAGCTTGGTTTCTCGGCAAGAGAATTAAGAGATGCTGGTGTCTCTGCAAGCGAATTAATAAAGATTGGTTTTTCGCAAGCGGAAGTTAATGTGGCTTACAGTAAAAAAGCTAAATGAATCAGCAACTTATAAAGCCAGTTCTTTTCCATAGTTTTTAAACAGGGCTTAAGGAATCAAAACTAAGTCCACTTTTAAGGATTGGCGTGGACAAAGGCATAGCCGTTTGAGTAAACTTTGTCCAGGAACTCGAATTCAAGAACTCTTTCAAAAAAGTCATTGCCGACTGGCTGTTCAGTTATCTGGTTTCGCCTGTTAACCACATAGTCAATGCTGTATTTATCAATTATTTCTTTCCTTGATTCTTTCAGGAAAGTATAACTGTCTTCAATCATTTCAGCACTCGAGTATTCTACTGCCAGGTCTGAAAGCACTTTCCTTTCTCCAAAAAAGGCAAGTGAATGCCCTAAAACAGGCTCAACCAATAACTTAGCGTTAGTTGAAGTATTTCCTTTAACAAAATTGCCTGCATCCAAAACGCTTTCAGGAACTCCAAAGCCCAAGCCGACACTGAAGGCAATGCCTAAACCGATTATTAAAGCAGCCGTGATAGCATAATTAACCTGCTTTGATTTTAGTACTTTTTCTGGAAAAACATATGCAAGTAATGTCGCTATCAAGAATGCATTAACCACATTGACCCTGTAAGAAATGAATGCTTGAATAAACAATAAAACAATTATTGCCGCCAAGAGCTTTTTAGAAAAAGCATCCGGTTTTATTTCTTTTTTAAGGATGTAAGGGCTCAAGAATAATGCAATGAATAGGATTGGCGCAAGCAAGTCAACAAAAACCCCGTATAATGGCAGCACGCCTAAATGCCCCCAGGTAGTTATTTCTGCCTGGATTGGCAGGCCGAAAGCAAGCAGTATTGGTGCGAATAAAACCAGGCTGGTTATTCCGGCTAATGTAATTCCTTTGAATGCATGCCTGGCTTGTTTTTTAGAGATTAATGCAATCACTGCAATCAATGCAAGCAGGAAAACAGGCGCTTGAATGAATGTCGCGAAAGCCAAAAGCAATGCTGCCTGCCACGGCTTTTCTTTTATTATCGCTGTAATGCCCAGGAATCCAAGCCCTAAAGCAATCAAGTGCCTTGCACTGAATAAGACATCCCCGAATACAAACCCAGTCATGAAAAACAACAGCATTCCAATGCTTGTTTTTTCGCTTGAAAACTTTAATGACTTGAATAACACCAGCCCGGTTAAGAGAATGAATAATTTTGCGAGCAACTGGGTTATTGCAAAGTACTGCTGGTTTTCAAGCCCGGTCAGCAAGGCGATGCCTGCATTCAGGAAAAAATATCCTGAGATATAGCCATTCGGCTTGGTGCCTAAAAAGCTTAAAGGGTCTTCAGCAAGTAATGCTTTTTCTTTAACGATTAATTCTGTCTGCCTTTCATAAAAATTAGTCCAGATGCTTAGGTAATGCGGTGAAAAAAAGTAAAACAAAAAGCCAGAGAAAAGAATAAACGCGACTAATAACAAGCCCAAGGCATGGAATTTTTTCAGGCTGATTTTTTCATTGCTTGTCTTGAAATTTTTCCTAAGCACTACAGCAATGCCGATGATAATTGCCAGAATGCCTATCAGCAGGCTTTCAATGCTTAAAACATCAGCCAACAATAAAGCATAAACTAACGCCATTAACGAAATGAACATTGCCGCCAATGAAAAAGCAATTTTTTCAATAAATGGTTTTTCGCTGAAAACAAACATCATGAAAACTGCCAGTAATAAAACAATCAATGCAATGCCAATGAATGCATTCATTGAGAATTCTGCCTGCTTAAAATAAGTTGTTTCAGCCTTTGCTTTCTTGAATTCAATGCTTACTTTGTTTTCTCCGTTCATTAAATTGATTTTTTCTTCAATTACCTCATTTTCTTTTTTCGGGTAAATCGCGTGGTCTTTAATGCCGTTAACGTAAATGGTTAATGGCTCAAACCCAAGCAAGTCATTGTCCTCGATTTTAATGACTGCCTTGCCATTAGTGATTGATTGAATGCTGATGCTTGGCTCTAGTCTTTCAACTGCATTCGTTTTTTCAACATTAAAAAACAGCCTGTCGTCGCCAATCCTTAATTCGACAAAATTATTTCCCTGCATGAAATTGCTTGAGTCGATGCAGTTGTTTTCCTGCAGCAGCTTTCCATCCAATTCAAACTCTGCTTTCCTGGTTATTTTATCTAAAACAATTTCTTCAAAGCTGATTATTTTTTTCGGCAGGTTCAAAGGCATTGCTTCAAAAGAATAACAGGCATTTCCTGTTTCGCCTATTTTTTTGTCAAAGGAAATTAATTGCAATGCAGTCATGCCTGGCTTGCTTGCAAAAACCCCCCAATACTGGCTGGCTATTACTGACAATACAAGCAATGCAAAAATAACTGCCAATGCCTTGAATTCGATGCTTGCTTTCATTCAATTCACTTGATTTAAAACAATTATTGAAGGCAAGGATTAAAAACTCATTCAACTAAATATAATCAATTCAGTTTTGGTTGGGGGCATGGGATGATTGCTGAAGCAGAGCAGGCAAGGCTACTTGAATTGACTAAAAAGCTTGAGAAAGACTTATATAAAGTCATTTCTTTCTTGAAAAACACTTCATCCAACCAGCCTGTCCTGGATGCCTTGAAAAGCGTTGAATTAATTGAAAAAACCCTTGAAAGCAATCCTTCCATCAGGCAAAAGCTTGAGTCAGAATTAAAATCAAAAAACCTCTTGTCATTATTCAAGGAATTCTCTTTCCTGATGAATAAATCGAAAAGCGATTTCGATGAATTACAGGAAAAAATAATGAAAGCAGACTTGTTCCTTGAAAGCCGCAGGACTTACCGGGTTTATAGTTTTGATTCTTTAATGAAAGCATCTGACTTTATCGAGAAAAGCCTTTCAATGCTCGGCATAACAAACGTTTTATTCAAGCCTCATTTCATCGGCATGATTGACTTAAAGCAATTCAGTGAAGAGCTTAATGCAGAAAAGCAAGGCAGCCAGTTAATTTTACTGCAGGAAAAAATTGCAAAGCTGTTCGCATTAATAGAAAAAACGAAAATGAATAAATCCTTTAAGCTGGAATCAGAAACCCTGCGGATTTTATTCAAGGCTCCAAGCGAGATAATCGTTGAAACCGACGCTGAAGCAATAAAGCGGTTAGACCATTTGGCTAGAGAGCTTGAAGGAAGCTTTACAGGACACTAATCCTTTCTTCAAAACCCGTCGTGTAATGCGCGTCCCAAAACCAGCCAGGCTCATTTTAATAAGCTTTTTGCATCACCCTAAAATATTTTAATAAGCTTGCAAGTAATTTCATTAACGGGTTTTTTTCATGACTGAATTAGAGGCTAAGATCCAGCTCAGCAGGGAAGAGGTTTCACGGCTGAGGAAAAGGCTGAAGGAATTAAATGCAAGGCATGACAAGCTTCGCCTGGAAAAGCATTATTATTTTGATTTTCCTGACGAAAGGCTTTGGAAGGAAGACAAGGTTTTAAGGCTGAAGGAATTCCTTGGAAAAAAATTATTGACTTTCAAAGGCCCTTTGCTGAAAGGAACCTTCAAGAAAAGAGCTGAATACCAGTTATTCATTGAAGACAAGCATGCACTGGTTAAACTGTTTGAAGGCATTGGCTTGAAAAAATTATTTTTCTTCTCGAAGCTCAGGCAGAAGTTTTTCCTGCCAAGCGTTACAGAAATCACCCTGGACAAGATAATCGGCTTGGGTTATTTCATGGAAGTCGAGGCAAAAACCCCTCTCGCGATAAAAAAAGTATTGCGAAGGCTGGGCATTGACTTCAAGCGTTCCACAAAGAAATCTTATAGCCAGCTGATTAGAGAACTCAGGGAAAAAACCCGCATCAAATAAATGAGAAACGATTTTATGGCGCAAAACAAGTTTTGTGACTGCCAAAACAAGGTGTTTTGCCATGGCTGAATTCATTGAAAGGCTTGAATTAGGGCCCTTTGCTACATTCATTCCAAACAAGTACATTCCAGTCTATAACTGGCTTTATTACAAGGAAGGCTTTTCACGCAACCTTGTTTTCCGGCTGATTGACGAGCTTGGCTTGAAAAAAAATGACTTAGTCCTTGACCCTTTTTGCGGAGTCGGCACGACACAGCTTGCATGCAAGGAAAAAAGCCTGAAGTCGATTGGCTTTGACGTCAGCCCAGTTGCTTTGCTTGCAGCTAAAGTAAAACTCGAAGCCCAGGATATTGAAGGCTTGAAAGCCGAGGCAAGAAAATTCTTTAAACAAAAATTCCAAAAACCAGAATTCAGAATTGACTTGCCTGTAATCAAGAAAGCTTTCAGTAAGTATGCCTTGGAAGACATTTTCTTTTTCAAGAAAAAAATCAATGAAATCCCTGATGAAAAAACAAGGGATTTTTTCCTGCTTGCATTAATCAATGCCTCGACAAAATGCTCTTTTGCGATAAAGTCAGGGGCAATGCTTAGGATTGATAAAAGAAGGAAAGTGCCTCCAGTCAAGATAATGCTTCAAAGAATCATTTACAGAATGATTCACGACCTGGAAAACTTTAAGGCAGAGAAAGTCGAGGCAATTGCATTGAAAGGCGATGCAAGAAAACTCGATGCAGTCGAGGATGAATCAATTGACGCAGTCATTACCTCGCCGCCTTACTTGAACAAAATTGAGTACACTAACGTTTACGCCATCGAACAATACCTGTTTTTTGAGGGACAGTTATTCAGGCCTGCAGTCCGTTCCTACATCGGCGAAGAAACCAAAGACATTGAAGACGTTTTCCAGGGCAAAATTGCTTTCATGCCATTAATCGCCAAAGCTTATTTCAAGGACATGAAACTGGTTTTGCAGGAAATGTTCAGAGTCCTGAAAAAAGGCTGTTTTGCGGCAATCATTGTAGGCAATGGCTGTTTTCCTGAAGCAGTCCTTCAATCAGATGAATTATTAGCCGGGCTTGCCGAAGAAATCGGCTTCAAGGCAAAGCCAATTGCGGTGTTGAACAGGCGCTGGTGCATGAAAGAAAGAACCCAGAAAGTCGGTTTAATGCGTGAAAGTTTGTTGATTTTAGAAAAACCAAGCCAATGAAAAATAGAAAGAAACGCGGCAAAACAAAAATTATTTTGCACTGATTTTTGCCTTTATTGCCTGCTTTGGTGCCTGCCTTGGAAAATCAATGCCGCGTTTCAAAATATTCAAATCCATTCTCTTTACATTAAAAGCCTGTTTAATGAATTGAATTGCTTTTTCTGCATTGAATTCCCTGCATGAAAAAACATCCATTGCAAGAAATTCTTTTTCAGGATAAGTATGTATCGAGATGTGGCTTTCAGCAATCACCACAAAGCCGGTAATGCCCCAGTCTTCTTTAGGGCATTCAACGTGCTTTATCACGTAAGGAGGCATGAGTTTTTTCATCCCGATTTTTTCAGGCAATTCATCCAGTACCTTATGCACTAAATTAAAATCAGATAGTTTTTGTTTATCGCATTCATAACCATCAACGGTTAAATGAGGCCCGTAACCATTATCCATTTTCTTCTTTCACCCCTTCCTTGAAAAAAATAGTTTTTTTATGGTAATTAATGTAATAGTTATTTATTTAAAAACTTATTCCCAGTTTGTTCTATTATGAGCGAGTTTGGAGACATAGTGTTGTTATCAGGCTCTGCAAACCAGCCGCTGGCAAAAAGAATCGCTGCTTTTTTAAAAACAACCCTGGGAAAAATAGAACTCAAGCGTTTTAACGATGGAGAGATTTACTGCAGGATTGAAGAAAACGTCCGAGGCAAAGACGCGTTCGTCATTCAATCAACCTCAAGCCCCGTCAACGACAATTTAATGGAGCTGGCAATAATCATTGATGCCTTGCGAAGAGCCTCTGCTTCAAGAATCACCGCAGTCATTCCTTATTATGGTTATGCAAGGCAGGACAGGAAAGCAAAAGCCCGCGAGCCAATCACAGCAAAACTCGTAGCCAATCTCATAACCGCCTGCGGAGCTGACAGGGTAATGACCCTGGACTTGCATGCAGACCAAATCCAGGGCTTTTTTGACATTCCATTAGACCACTTGTATGCCTTGCCGGTTTTTCAAAGTTATTTCAGCGAAAAAAACCTGTCAAACCTGGTTGTAGTAAGCCCTGATGTAGGCGGGGCAAAAAAAGCAAACTTCCTGGCAAAAAAGCTTAACGTTCCATTAGCAATCATTGACAAGAGGCGTGAAAAGCATAACGAAGTAGCTGAAATGACCATAGTCGGCGAAGTAAATGACAAGGAATGCCTGTTAGTTGACGACATGATTGACACTGCAGGCACAATATGCGAGGCAGCAAAGGCACTAAAGCAAAACGGGGCAAGAAAAATCTTTGTAATGGCAACTCACGGCATTTTTTCAGGGCCTGCCATTGAAAGGCTTTCAAACAACGACATTGATGAAGTAGTTGTTTCAGACAGCATTAACAACAGGAAAGGAATGCCTTCAAAGATTAAAGTTTTGTCAATCGCTCCATTGCTCGGCGAAGCAATCAATGCAGTTCACTTGAATTCAAGCATTTCAGAACTAATGGACAAAAAGTTTAATATACTTCAATTGAGTTTAAGTGAATACTAAATCATTTTTTCGGTGGCTTTAATGGCTGAAGAATTAAAAGCACAGGAAGACAGGCTAAGGTTTCTTGTTTCAAGAATCGATTCAGAAATCAAGAAATTCCAGGACATGCTTTCACTGCTTGAAGGCAAGCAATCCAACATTCAAAACATGATTAAAAAACAAGGCTTGGAGCCAGTTCCAATCAGAATTAACCCTCATTCAATGTCAACCCAAAACCTGATTGCTGAAATGCAAGGGCATTTAATGGAATTAAACAAGCTGAAAAACTACTTGAGCCAAAGGCTTAATGAAGTCATTAAAGAAGAAGCGCTTAAAGAAAAACTCTTGCGTGAGTTCGGCGAAAAAATCCAAATCAAGAAACTTCCATCCGGAGAGTTTGAGATTGATTACTCTGACCCTGAAACCCTGAATTTATTCGCTCAAATCCAGGCAAGCAAGAAAACCATCAACCAGTTACGCGAAAACCTTGCCGAAGTAGAAAAAGAAACGCCCCAACCATCCAAAGAAGAATAATGACAACCGTTATTCCTAATTTTTTTATAAAAAATTAGCCGAACGCAGCGAAAGCTTTTTTAAAAATTCGAGCAAAGCGAGGCAGGGAAACTGAAAGTTTCCGCAGAGTTGGCGGACGAGCGCAGAAACTTTAATTAACAGCTTATCACATGTTATGCGTTGTGATAGAACCCAATGTGGAAATAAAGAAAGGAAAAGACCTTTCTGTTCGGGCAGTGAAACAAATAAATGTAATCTGGCAAAAAGCGTTTCCTGGAAATGAACCAGTTGAACCAAGGAATAAAAAACTTTTTTCAAAAGATACTTTCTTTATTATCCGAGATTCTAAAGGAATGATTCTTTCAGTTGGAAGATTGAAGCCTGTTAAATTAACTTTCTTAAAAAAAGTTTACTATGTGCAAGGTATTGCTGATATCGTTTCAGTACTAAAGAGAAGAGGCTATGGCAAAGTGCTCATGCATTCCATGCATGAGTATCTTAATAAGACGAAACGAACAGGGGTTGGGTTTTGTATTAGAAAAAACAGCCCTTTTTATCATAAGGGTGGGTTTAGAATCGCAAAAAACTTAGTACGGCGATTTTTGTATAAGAATTCGAAAGGACAAATCATAAAAGGTAAAGGAACTGATGATGTTGATGTTATCTATTTAAGTGGAAAAGATAAGTTTATAGAGAAGGTATTAGCAAATTCTAAAGAAAAAGTTTTAATTCCGATTCCACATTGGTAAAACGAGCCCGCCAGTAAATTTGAGCCCTTACTTTTTGTAGACGTATTTTAACCATAATCTTTTAAAAAATGGGAGAGTCAAAGTCGATAACATAAAACCAACAGCAGGCACAATTGCATTTAGCCAAGGTTGCGAAATATTTATCACATTTAAATATAATCCAATTGCAAGATAGGTGAATATGAAAAGTAATATTCTTCTAGTATAACTAGTTTCCCAAGATTTATCTGATTCTACTCTTTTGTTTCTTTCTTCTATGCCTTTTATTCTTTTTTCTAATTTGCTTGTTGGGGCCATATCATAATCACTTATTTCCCGAAGGGAAATTTCAGAGTAAATTTAGAGCAAAAATCAAAAATATTTTTTTCTTATAATGTTGTATATTTGCTGTGTAGTTTTATTTGTTGCATCAATTATGTCTCCTTTAGAATTTGATAATGTATTATACACTTCACGAATCACTTCAGAATCATATCCTTTCCTTTTCCTCGTGGCATTGTTTCTTATGCATTGTTCTAAAGGAGCTTTTAGACAAATTATTACTATTTTATAATTGTGTTTTTCTAATAAAGGCAATAATTTTTTTATATAATCTTCCGGAAGAGCCTCAATAATGACATTATGTTTTCTGTTAATCAATTCTCTTGTGTAAATATAACCCACATATTCACCAATCTCGGTTCGTTCTTTAGATCTTTCATGAGAAAACATCCATTTAATTTCATCAACATCACAATGCTTATAATCGTGATTTTTTGCGATTAACGAAGCAACAGAACTTTTTCCAATGCCTGAAGGACCATTTAAAATTATTGCCCGTAACATATTGAAGTATACAACATTATTCTTATATAAATTTTCTTGCTTTAAATTTATTGAATATAACAACTATTTAGCGAACATTCTATTCGTATTATCTATTAATTTCTGGGGTATGGCAAGCGCCTTTCTTTTTGGTTAACTTTTTTTAAAAAAATAGGAAACAAAGGCAAAGAGCCTTTTCTTCGAAAAGCCTCGGGAAAACAATTTTTGCCTTTTAAAATAGGAAACAAAGGCAAAGAAGGAAAACCCTTCTTTGCCCTTTTGGTAAAAGTAATTCCCCTTTCTTGCGAAAGGGGAATTGGGAGTTGGGAGTTAGTTAATTAGCGTAATTCACCCCATTGAGAGGGAGTTAATGTTATGAGCTTCAATGAAGAAAACCTTCCTTCCTGCCCTGAGTTTTTTTAACAAACCTTCCCTGACAAGCTTGTTGAGTCTTTGGGCAGCACCGCTCTGGCCTTTATAGTTCACTAGTCTCTGGATTTCACTTGCTTCTACCTTGCCTCTTTGCTGGATAAAGCTTAGGATCATCTGGTCTTGTTCCGGCAGTATATTAAATTCTCTTTTAGCCATATCATCTTGAGCCTGCATCCCCTGTGATTGAGTCTTTAGTTTAAACATGATCTCGTCATACTTTCTATTGATGTCTTCGACTAGCTTGGTTGATTTCTGGCGTTCTTCAAGCAGTTTAAACAACAGCATTGACAAGAAAGTAGGGTCCCTGCATTTTTCTAGTACGTCATCAATGCCAAGTAAGGCGAATTCTTCCTTAAACGAAAGGTTTTTATTTACTTCAGCATTATTGGTAATACCGCTTTTTTTAGTGGTTGTTTCATCCTGATTAATCATAACATATCATGATACTATCATGATATTTAAATACCTTCCGTTTTTACATTCTAAACTTTTAGCCAGCCAAGACTATTTAATCGTTTTTTGTCGAAAAAAGAATGAAAAGAATTAGTTTTTCAAGCCTTTTACTTTGATAAAATGATTTCTATTGCACTTACTTTCAATGGATGTCCTTCTTCAGTAGTGATTTCTTCAGTGCTTGTCTTAATTTCTTTTATTTTAAGGTCTTGAAGGAACTTGTTCTTGACTACCTCTGCCACATCAACTGCCCTGCTGATTGCCCTGCCTCTTGCTTTAATGGTTATTTCTTTAGCTCCCTGGTTTGCCTGTGTTACAACAGCCAATACATAAGCCATAATTCCTTTCTGTCCAATGAATACAGTGTTTTCTGTGTTTCCTGCCATGATATTACCTCCGTTTTTTCAATGCTTTACTGCTTTTTTCGATTGATTGTTGTGCTTGTACAATCAATTAAATACGGTAAAGGAGTTATTTTATACTTATCTTTCCATTCAATTAATGGGTTTTTTTTCATGTCTTCTAAATTCAAGGAAAGAACAAAAAACCTTAATGCTTTCGTCAAGCAAACCCGCAAGTCAATTGAACTGCTTATTAAACAGGAAAAAAACCGTGCCTTGAAAAACTTATTCAAGAGAATGCTTGATGAATTAGACAACAGTAAATGGCGTTTTTTGCCAGGCAGGCAATTCATTCAAGCCAGGGAAAAAAAGCTTGGCAATGTCCTTGTTTTTGAAGCGGTTGCCGGCCAGACAATCAAGAAATTCCTTGGCGGCAGGAGAGTTTTTGCTGAAATGGTTTTCCCAGAACAAGTCGTCTTTAACCCAGCAGACAACACCATCAAGGAATCAGGCGCTTTAACCATCTGGCATGAACTAGCTCACCTGGCTGCTAAAGACCCGAGTGCCTTGAAAGCTTTTGCCAGGACCTATGGCTTGAGTTTAGAGCAAAGCCATGAATTTATTTCAGACAGGATTGCAATGGAACTAGCCTTAATCAGCCGGTACCTTTGATTTTAAGGCAAAAACACCAATAAATTTATATATGTTTTTGATATCTATTTGATAGGTGATGATATTGGGTGAAACTCTGGTCAGGCTTGAAGGCGTTCAGGAACTTATTCTGGAAAAACTAACTAAAGCCGGCTTTTTCAAAACTAAAAGTGAGGCAATTCGTGCAGGCATTTTAGGGCTTGGAAAAGAGTATCAAGTCCTTAAAAGCCTTAAAGAGATTGAGGATGAACTAGTAGTTAAGAAAATGCTGAAGATCAGCAATGAAATCAAGGCAGGCAAGAGAAAGGTATTAAGCGAAGCCGATGTCAAAAAAGAATATGGTTTCAAGTGATTGCCTTGTTTAAGATAGACTTTGCTGAATGCTGGGATGAATTTTTTGTTAAACTAGACAAATCAGAAAAAGACAGGCTTTGGAAAAGGATTCAAAAGCTCGCTGCATTTTTAAAAGCCAGGCACTTAAAACATGGCTTGCCTTTCTTTGTTGTTGAAACCGGGCAGTATAGGATTTGCTTTGAAGAAACAAAAGGCATTAGACGGATAATGTTTGCAGGCAACCATAAACAATACGAAAAATGGTATGAAAAGCAATAACCCCAACAAGCAACTTAATGAATTAGTAAAGTGATTCACGATGATGCTTATGAACGGATTTTAAAATAAAAACATTTATTAACTTAAAGCACTGCAATTTCTTTCATGAGAAGAACTTATACGCGGATTGGCAGGCCTAAAAAAATAGTTAAGCCGGTTAAGAGGCCTGGTTTTGAGTCGGACTTAAGGCTTGCAGAGAAAATCTATGACGCTGAACAAAAACTTCATGACATTAATGAGTACATGGGTGGGGTAAAAGCAAGGCGAAAAATTCCTTTTCAAGAACTGCCTGAAGTATTTGAAAATAAAGTTCGGTTCCTTAAATCTCTCGTTAGGCTGATTTCTTTAAGGATTGAAGAAAAAGAAACTTATTATTCTCCAAGCGAGAAAGCTTTAATAAAATTAGGCGAGTTACATGATAAGTATTCAAATGACTTGAAAATAGCAAGGTATGAATTAAATTATGCCAAAAGAGAAGTAAGCGAGTGGTTGAGCAAGAAAAAGAAAAGGTAATTTTAATGGCTGGAAAGAATGGCATCGTCAGGGTGTCTATTGAAACGATTTTAAGCCATAATGCCGGCAGGATAGGCATTTTTCCTCAAGGCTTGAAAATCAAGGGCAAGAGAATGAATTATTTTACTTTAATGAATCAATTAGTAAGGCAGAGGGATATTGTTATTGCAAGGCAATTGTTCAAAACAAAGCCTGCCGGATTCCGCTTGAAACCAGTTCGCTTGCTAAGGCCAAGACGCCTGCCGATTCGAAGGCCTTTGTTTAAGCTTAGAAGGGTAGCCTGAAAGCTATTTCTTGAACTAAAAACAAGAAAAAATAGAATTAGTTTTATCGCAGGTAAGCAAGCGTTTTCTGGAAAACAACTGGCGTTGACCCAGGGTTATAATTGAAGTAAATGCTTTTTCCTGTAATCAATGGCTTTTCAACAATTCCAGGATAATACTGTCTTCCAAGCTCTGTCTCAATATAAGCTATCTCATTTCCTGCAACTGTCACATTGTATGTTTCAAAAGTAAGGCTTCCTGGTTCTGCAGGCAATTGTGGAATTCCTTCCATTATTGTATGCTTGAAGTCTTCCCTATATAATTTTCCTCTCACGGTAATTCTTTTTACACAGCTTGGCTCTTCAAATTTTCCTACCTGGACTTCGCAGTCAACTGGGACAACATCTCCGAAAGTTGCTCGCCAGCCTAGAACGCTGGTGTCTTCAGGCCTTCTAATACCGCTATTACCCACAATGATTAGCCTGCCGCCTGTCTTTACAAAGTTCTTTATTGCCTCGCCTAACTGCCTTGAAACAAGCTTGTCAGCTTGGCTTGTCTGGTCAAGCATTACAATCCTGTATTGAGCCATTTGGTCGGCTGGATTCCTTTCCAGGCTTTCAACAGACCTGTAGACTACCTGCACTAAATCCCTGTTAGCAGGGTCGTTTAATACAGCTACTGTTTCAGGGCTTGGCTGTCCAATGACAAGCATTCTAGCAGGTTGTTCTGTTCCAAGCACTGCTGATAAAGCGCTTCCAATGAGTGGCGTTGTTGGGCTAATGATTCCAAAGCGCCATAACAGGAAAACGCCGATTATAATGATTAGGATTATCGGTATTAAGCCTTCCAGGTGATAGGATAGTTTTGTTCTAAGGCTTTCGCCCCCGCCTGTATAAGCTGCTGGCATTTCAGTTCCTGTCTCTTCTGGATACATTGATTCACCTTAAAGAGTTAAAACCTTTTAACTAATAATATTATTGCTTAACTCATTTAAAAAGCTTTTGGATGCTTTAAACCCTTTCCCCTATCAATTTTTTTAAGTTAGCCTGTTTTTTCTCTAAAGTTGAAATGCTTTGAACTAAATAAGTAGGGCGAGCCCTGACAAAGGCCTTGCATTTTTCAATTAATTCGCGTTTTCTTTGTTCAGGCAATTCAGGCCTGAAGCCAAAGACGTTATGCAATAACCAAGCCAGCTTGATTCTCTTGCTTGAAGCCTTCGTGCCCAATAATAAAGGATTTTTTCTATAATCCAAGCCTATTTCATGCATGAATTGAAGGTTTGCTTTAACCTCGATTGGAGAGAGGGTTAACAAGGGGGGCTGTGCCCTAATTACCTCTGCTGGCAAAACGTCTCTCAATAATGACCAATTTTTCCTAAGTGTAGCCTGGTCTCTGTTAAGCAATCCTGCGGCAACAGCAATTTTTCGGTCAGTCAATCCCAATCCTTTCAAAAAAGTCTTGTTCCTTTCTAGCGCAGCAAGGTCTCTGCAAAGCAGCCCCGCATTAGCAGCAATTTTTCGGTCAGTTAGCCCAAGTTTTCTCAAAAAATCCCTTTTTCTTTCTAAGTTAATAGGATTCATTGTAAGCAATGAAGCGTAAGTGGCTATTTTTTCGTTGGTCAGCCCTAATGTTTTATTAAGGAAATTTCTATTTCTTTCTATAGTCTCTGTCTTTCGAGTAAGCAAAAAAGATGTGCTAGCAATTTTTTCATTGCTTAGTCCCATTTTGTTTAACAAAGCTTTATTCCTTCCTAAAGTAACAGGATTCATGAGTAGCAATTGAGCGTTGGCGGCTATTGTTTTGTCGGTTAGTCCTAGCGTTTTAAGGAAATTTTTGGTTTTCTCTAAAGTAATAAGGTTTCTAGCAAGTAAACTAGGCTGGGCAGCAATTTTTTCATTGCTTAATCCCCATGTTTTTAAAAGTTGCATGTTTTTTTTAAGGGTAGCTGGAGCCCTATAAAGGAGATAAGCCTGGCTTGTAATCTTAGAACCCGTTAAACCCATTTCTTTCAAAATTTTATAAGATGCATTAATGGTTTCGATTGGGCTATTCAATAAAAAAGGCTTGGTAGACTCATGCACCTTTGCATAATTTTCCCTGCCCAATAAAGAAGTTATGTTAGTTAAACGTTTTTTTCTTTCGATTAAAGATAATGGTTTTCTCACGGCAACATCCCTTTAATTAAAAGGCCTCTCTTAGCCGACATAACCTAGAATGCCTAAATACATATTCTGGACTATCGAGTAATACTTTTCTGTCTGAGTTTCTTTTACAAAGGTTTCAGGAGGCACGGCATAATAAACTATTTTTCCTCCAACGCTTGACTGAATAATTAAAGGAAATACAGGTCCTTCAACAATGTTCTTGCTTTCATCAATTATCGTGCTTTCATAATCAACTGATAACGCCCTAGTGCCGGTGCCATAATCCCTTACTATCGCAAAGTCTCCTCTCATTTGAAGGTAAGGGCTCAAACCATATACTAATGGATGGTCTTTAGTTGGCACTAATTTTCCAATGAATGGCTCTTTGCCTTCTTCGCAAGGCTTTAAGCTACAGTAATTCGCGACATAATTCGCGCCTAATAATTCGTCAAAAGTAACCATTTCCCCAGTATCGGTTTTCCTGGACCAAGGCCCAATTATTTCTTCCTTTCCAGGCTCTATAACGCCTCCGGTTCTTTCCTGCTTGAACAAATAGCTGTCTTTAGGCCCTAATTTTGTTCCTGCATCAGCAATCCAGATCAGCCTGCCTCCTTTCTGGACAACATAGTCTCTGAAGGCTTTCATTTGCTCGGTAGTCATTGTAGCTGCATGTTCTACAATAACAATATCATAAGGCTCCAGGTTGCCGAATGAAATCAAATTAATAGAGATTAATTCAGGCCTGACTCCAACGCCTAGCTTTGGGTCTGCTAAAGACTGTCTTAATAAAGTCGGGTCTCCCAAGCCATCTGTTCCAAATACAATGGCTATTTTTGGCTTTCCGAAAACGCTTTCATAAACTCCGCACCAGCCAGGGATTGAATTACATTTGACAACGCCTGCCCAGGTCAGCACAAGCAATAAGCCCAATAATAGCACGACTAACACTGCCAGCCTGGCAACATCCTTTAATGCTACTTGAAACTTTCCGATTTCCATTAACTCACATTAAACTTTAAGTCATTCTTTCTTTAAATAAATTTGCATTAAAGCAAAGCTTGTTTTTAGGCTGAAAAAGGCTTTGCCGGGGTTGTTTTTCCCAAGGCTTTTTGCGCAAAACGGAAAAAGGCTTTTAAATGCTTTCAAGCATTAATACTTTAGTGATTTAATGGTTAGACTAGAGTCAGGGCCTGCAGCTGCAGGGCCAAGCAGTGCAATCGGAATAATGCGTTTCTTTGATGCTGACACTAAAGGGCCAAAGCTAACGCCTGAATTCGTTATAGGCATTACCGTTGCCTTTATTGTCTTGATACTGGCTGTAAGATTTCTAAAACTGATTTGACTGGTTTGCATGAAAAAATTAATTGTTTTAGGCTTGCTTGCTTTGCTTGTTTTTTCCGCCTTGCACTGGATTAACGGGCAATCAGTTTCAAGCGCTTTAACTGAAAACACAAGCATTGAGTTAAAGAAAAAAGCAGAACCTTATAATTATCCAATTGCTTTAGTCGGCTTGGGCAGTTTCATTGAAAGAAAGCCAATTAATTATTGTTATGCAGTTCAAGAAATCTCTGCCAGAGACACTTGTTTTCAAGAACTAGCAGTAAATCAAAACAATCTTTCTTACTGTAACCTAATCAGCGTGGCTTCGTTGCGCGGAGAATGCCTTGCAAGGCTTTCTTGATGTCAGCATAAACTGGTTTAATCGGCCTGTTGCCGTTGATTCTTTTCAATAACTTTTTTTGCCTGTAATACTTGATCAGCGGCTCAGTCTGCCTTTTATAGACTTGAATTCTTTTCCTGATGACTTCAGGCTTATCGTCTTTTCGCTGGTATAATTTTGAACCGCATTCATCGCAATAGCCTTTTACTTTCGGCTTGTTGTCAATGCCGTAAACCATATCGCATTCAGGGCATTGCCATCTATTGCCCAGCCTTCTGATGATTTCCTTTTCCCTGGTCGTAATCCATAAAACCCGGCTGGTTTTTTTCCCAAGCCAATCAAGCATTCTGTCAATTGCTATTGCCTGGTCCAGTTTTCTTGGCGCTCCATCCAGAATGAATCCCTTGGCAGTATCTTTTTTTTCCAGCCTCTTTTCAAGCACTTGATAAACAAATTTTGCCGGCACCAGGTTGCCTTTGCTCATGAATTTATTGACTTTTTTTCCTAAGCCAGTGCCTTTATTGACTTCAATCCTTAATAATTCGCCTGCGGCAATGTGCGGTATCCTGAATTCTTTCTCGACTAATTCAGCGTAAGTTCCTTTTCCCGCGCCAGGCGGCCCCAGAATAATTAAGTTCATTCAATTCCTTCAGGCTTTCAATCAACAATTGATAGTGAAACCATTTTAAATTCTTTAGTGCTATTATCTATCAATCTTTTCATGGTGCTTTGAATGCGTAATGAAAGAAAATTAAAGCTTGAAAAAGCCAATAGAATGGCTGCCGAGGGATTATGCCATGGCGCTGGCTTTTTGTATGCTGGGCTTGGAAAGAAAAAACTTGCAAGGAAAATGGCTTTGCTTTGCTTTGAAGAAGGCAATTACTTAAGTTCTGCTGAAGTCCTCAGGGAAATTAATGAAAAAAACCAGGTTGATGTTAATGCAAAAAAACTTGAAGGCAAGAAATTAAAGCAATACTATAATGCTGCGAGGCTTTACTTAATGATTAGGAAAAAAAAGGATGCGAAACGGCTTGCGCTTAAATGCCTTGAATCAAACCGCTTGGAAGAAGCGCTGGATTTATTCAAGAGACTCAAGAATCCTTATCAGGTTGGCAAGGTAAAAAAATTAATCAGGCAGAAAAAAATCCAAGCACAAAAACTCAGTGTCTGAAAGCCTAGTTCAATACCTTGAAGTCAATAACCGCCTGGACTTTGGTTTTCGAAAATTCCCTGATAACTCTTTTTTCAATTACCTTGATTTTCTTTCCAGCCTTTAACGCATGTTCTTCAATTAACTTAACCGGCTTTTCAAAAGGCTTTTCCCTGTCACTGAATTGATAAAAGTGAATGACTCCGTTTTTTTTAATGCCTTTAAAGGCAGCATTCAAAAAACTTTCAGCGCTTTTCGGCAAGGGCATTGCAATCCTGTCAAAATAATTCGTGAACTGTTTTGGAATTATCTTTCTCACGTCTCCTTGAATGCCTTCAATTACTTCCTGAAAGCCGTTCAATACAATGTTTTCATCCAACAGCCTGACTGCCTCTGGATTTAATTCAATCGCAATAATTTTTTTCGGCTTTGCATGCCTTGCAATCACTAACGCGAATGGCCCGACTCCGGCAAACAAAACCCCGACCACTTCATTTTTCTTTACTTTTCCTGCAATTCTCTTTCTCTCGGTTGCAAGCCTTGGGCTGAAAAAAACTTTTCCAAGGCTTACCTTCATTCTAACGCCGTGTTCTTTGTATATTGTCTGCAGGGAGTCTGAAGCGTTTTCCCTGACAGCAATTATTTTCACAGGCTCTTCACGATAAACTCCTTTATGAGGCCCTAGTTTCCTGCAGGCTAGCCTCGCGCCTGAATCAAACTCAAGCAATGCCCTTCCGATTAATTTCTCTTTCTTTTCAAGGCTTTCAGGCAATTCAATAATGATGATATCCCCAATAACGTCAAACGCCCTGGTTAGTTTTGCAAGCTCTTTTTTGCTTAGTTTTTTTTCAAGCAATTCCTTAAAGGAAAAGCGTTTCTTTTTCTGCTTCAAGAAACCAATGCTTTCAATCCTGAAGGCCTTGCTTAATTTCTTTAATTCAATTAATTGTTTTCTTGAAGGCTTTCCGGTTAACGGAAAATAAACAAAGCTTTCATCTGACTTCGGCTTGAAACTCAAGTCAATTAAATTGCCCTGCCTCAAGAACCGCCTTGTTTTCTCAGCTGACTTTTTTTCAATCTTCACCGCGAACATAAGCATTTAATTATTAGCGTTTTAATTTTAATTAATATGTTTTTATTCTCGCTTCCAGAATTCTATCAAAAATACTTTGCAGACCCGATAACGCAGTATGCAGGCTTTAACATAATCAATACAAGCGTTTATGCCTTGATCCTCATTTTCGTTGCTTTTTACCTGATTTATCCATTCTTTGACAAGCGGGGCATTAAATTCAATGCAGAATTTTTCAAGGCAGTTTTTCCATTCATTTTATTCGGTTCAAGCCTGCGCATAATTGAAGACATGAAATTATTTGCAAGAGCGGCAAGCCCTTTAGACCCAGGCTATTATTTTGTCAGCCCAGGCATTTACATCATGATAGGCGTTTTCACAATCCTTACATTAACCGCTTCAATTTACGCCCAGAAAAAATTCAATAAAAACGCTTTACAGGTGTTTGGCTTGATTGGCTGGATTGCTGCACTGCCTTTCATTGCCTTTGACTTGCTTTCTTTAAAGAATTTCTTTGGCATTGGCTTGATTCTAGTCGCTATTGCGGCTTCTTTTTTGGTGGTGAAATTTGTTTTCAAGAGCCTTTCAAAGATTTTTTTCAGCCAGAGAATGCATGACTTTGCTTTTCTCGGGCAATTAACCGATGGCTCGGCAACCTTTATAGCAATCCAGTTCTTTGGCTATGGAGAACAGCATGTCGTGCCGACTTTTTTAATGGGGTTGTTTGGGCCGATTAGTTTCTTGCTTGCAAAAATCGCCTTGGTTTTGGTGGTCATTTACGTTGTTGAAGCCAGTTTAAAGAAGAAAGAGGAAAGCAACCTGAAAGGCTTTATTTTCTTATGCATTGCAATCATTGGCTTTGCACCTGGCTTAAGGGACTTACTGCGTTTGGGCGTTCTGGCGTGAACTGCCCTTGCTTCGTAAGGGCTTCTTGATTCATTGGTGTGCTGACGTCTCACCAACAGAACTTAAAAGCCTTTTGATTCATAATCAAAACAAGGCCTTTAACCAAGGCTTTTAGGGGCATTGAATGTTTTACTTGATTGGCTTGGGCTTAAAGCCAGAGCATTTAAGCCTTGAAGCCCTGAAGGTTTTAAAGAAATGCAAGAAAGTCTTTTTAGACGATTTTACCTCGGTTTACTCTGAAGGCGCAATCAAGGACCTGGAAAAACTCACTGGCAAGAAAGTCACTCCATTAAACCGCTCTCAAATAGAACAAGGCTTTACAGAATACTTATTGCAGGCTAAAACCCAAAACATTGCTTTATGCATTATAGGCAATGCCTTGACAGCAACAACTCACATTCAATTGCTTTTAGACGCAAAGCAAAAAAAGATTCAATTTCAAGTGCTTCCAGGCATTTCAATAACTAATTTTATTTCCGGAACCGGCTTGCAGGAATACAAAGTCGGCCAAACCATTACCATTCCATTCTGGGCAGAAAACTTCAAGCCAGAGAGCTTTTATGATAAATTCCTTGAAAACAAGTTATTGAACCTGCATACCTTGTGCTTGCTTGACATCAAGAAAGAAGAAAACAAGTTAATGAATGTACAGGATGCTTTAGGCATTTTCCAGGAAATTGAAAAGAAAAGAAGCCTAAGCAATATAACTGATTCTGTCCTGGTAATCATTAGTTCTGCTGGCAGCAAGAAACAAAGAATCTCTGCAGGCAAATTGCCTGAGCTGATTAAGCAGCGTTTCAGCACGCCCGCAAGCATTATTATTTGCGGCAAACTCAATGAAAAAGAAACCGAAGCACTGCAAGCATTAGCAGGCTTGAAATAAAAACTATTTTTTGGTTTGAATTCTAAACAATCAACCCTTTTATTCTAACTAATCCATTCATTTGAAAGTGCCGGAATTGGAGGGGTCAGGTGATTAATTCAAGCATCAGCCTTGTAAAAAAACATGTTATTGGCCCGATTTTATCCATTCCTTTAGAGAGCCAGCCAGCCTGTAAATTGCTTGAATCTGACTTAATGAAGATTGAAAGAATCTGCCTGGAGATTGCTTCAACAACAGCAGCCAAGAGAAAAGGCGGTTTAATAATTATCGGAAACACTACTGACTTTACTACCTTGTTTCCTGACTTATTTGAAGGAAGATTCATCAGCTTGTTCGAGCCAGGCGTGAAAAAGATATTAGAAAAACTAATTGAGTTAGACGGAGCCATAGTCATTGACAGGAAAGGCATTGTAAGGGCTTTCGGCGCTTACTTAGCAAGGCAAAAAGCCTTGCCAGGGCATGGCACCAGGCATGCTGCAGCCCGCGGTGTTACTCTTGACCCTGGAATCAAAGCAATCCTTATCAGTGAGGAAGACAATAAAGTCAGGGTCTTCGAGCAAGGCAGGCAAGTCTTCCAACTCTGAAGGCTGATTTTCTGGAATGCTTTAAGGGGTTAAAAATAAATACTTTAAAAGCCTTTAATCACTCTGTATTCTGACTTTGTTAAGGTGAATTCATGGGCTTGTATGATGAAGGCTTGAAAAGCTATTTAGTGAAGTGGAAAGTGCCTTTAGCCATTGCTTTGATAGTCGTTATTGCATTGCTTGTCTTGTTCTTCGTGCCTTTAGGGGATTTTTCGCTTATTGCGGCAAATCCTTTAAGCCTTTCATTCAATAAAAGCAAAGTCGCTTCGAGTGAGTCTGCATTGCTTTACGTTACTTTAAGCAATTCGCTTGGCAAGGACTTGAACTCAATTACCGTCAATGCAAAGGCAGTTGACGAGAAAAACATTGAAGTCTTTCCAAAAACAAGGTTTGTAGTGACTTTAGGCTTGAATGAAACCAGAGTCCTTGAATTCAGTGTCATGCCGAAGAAAGAAGCTTTGAAGGGAAGTTACTCGATTGAAATAACTGCTTTGATTGAGGGAAAGATTTTCACTAAGAGAATTAACCTTGAAATCGAATAAAACTTTAAAACCAGGCAAGCCAAAGGGTTTTTAAAGCCAAATAACTTAACTATAATTGATTTTTTAGGAGGTTTAAGGTATGGGTTATTCGCATACTAACAGTAAAGGCGTTATTTATCACTTGCATTCACAAGGAGGCAGGTTGTTTTACTTCAGCAAAGACCCTAAGGACTCTATTGACTTGCCTGTTCACCTGCAGGTAGTTGAAAATCCTAGAACTGGCTTGCCAATGGTTAAAAAGAAGGCATAAGCCATTAGCTTTTGCTTCGCAAAAAACTTAGGAAAATTAGTACAAGCCTTTTGCAATCCTATCAATCTTCAGGCTTTTAATGCCTATTTCAGGGCTGACGATTACTGATTCTGCCCCCCAAACAATAATCGGCTTTGATTCTTTAGTCAAGCCAATAATGCCTTGCAATAAGTCAAGGATATTACCATTAAGCCTGCAGGTATTAGGCACTAAAGCATGCTTTTTCTCTCCATTCCCGAAAACAAAGCTGTCTCCGCGAATCGTTGCAGTGAAATCGCCTACTGCAGCGCCGTTAACTGGATAGGTATACCAGATATTATCAATGTAAACTCCATTCCTTAGTTCTCTCATTAACTCATTCAAGGCATAATCTCCTTTCTCAATCACTAGATTCGTTGCTGTAATACCTGGCTCTGAAGCATAATCCCTGCCGCCATTCCTGAAACCATTCCTTGCAGAATAACTCTTTTCCTTATGAGCATGCTTTCTAGCATAATAATAATTACTCAAGAAATCAACTAAAATGCCTTCCTTGACTAACTCAGTTTTAGTAGTCGGCAGCCCTTCATCGCTTACTTTCTTGGAGCCGGCCAAGCCTTTAATCGTTGCATCATCGCTTAAATTAAATGACTCTGAAGCAATTTTCTTGCCTAATTTTCCTTCTAAAGGCGTTGCATGAAAATCAATCGCTGAAAGCTCAAAGCCAATGATATGAGTTAACAAGTCAGTAATTGCCTGCCTGCCTAAAATAACTTTATAGTCCCCTGAATTCAAGTGCATTGCATTAACCAGATTAATTGATTTTTCTGAAGCAGTCCTTCCAACGCTTTCAGGCTTTAAAGCCTTAAAGTGAGTTGCAGAATCAAATGCATAGCCTGCAACATCCTGCTTTCCTTCAATGATTGAGGTAATCCAAGCCCAGGCAATGCTGCTTTCATCAAATTCTTTAATGCCATTACTATTGGCTATTGCCATTCTCTCAGCCAGGAAATCAAGCTCTCCAGTAACATTGAATGCCTTTGTCTTTTTTTTCTCGAAAACAGTTAAAGCAGAATCCAAGGCAGCATAAGCTGAATCCATGCCTTTTTCTTCATTGAAATTCATTATCTGCCTGTCATGGTAATCGCTTAATTTCGGCTTTTCCTTGACTGGCTTTGGCAGTCCCTTGAAAAACGCATCCAACACCCTGTCTTTCTTTGCCTTATTAAATGCACTTAACAAGCCTTGCCTGCTCAAGTCATTGTCTTCTTTTCCAAAGCCATTTTTCTTGTCATTGAAAAGCACTCTGATGCCTAAGCCAAAGCCTTCAACGCTCTTTGGTTCTTCCAAGCCATTGCATGGAACATTCGATGCAAAGCAAATCCTGTAAGTATTCAATCTATTAGCCGACGCAAAAACCTCAACTTCTTTAACCTCGGGCTTTTTCTCAAGCAGTTTAACGCCGTCAATCACGGCATCCTTCAATTCTTTCACTTCAATCATTTTTTTCACCTTATTGCTCAGCTTTTTTGCTAACGCAAAAAACTTGGGAAAAACGTTCTCTTGCATTAATCATTTTTTTTCACCTTATTGCTCAGCTTTTTTGCTAACGCAAAAAACTTGGGAAAAACGTTCTCTTACATTAATCATTTTTTTTCACCTTGTAGCTCCAGTAATCCTTGCTTTTGCCCGCATTGTCGGGCCTCCATTGCCTACTTTCATGACCTGCATTGGCGTTCCCTTACCGCAATTAGGCACTGGAAACAACTTAAAGTCATTAGCGCAGGCATCAACCGAAAGAAGGTATTTATTTGAATCAGCTGTTATGCCTCCGTTCCTGTAAAGCCTGCCAATTTCGCCGTTTTTTATCTCGAATAATTTCCAGCAAGTAATCTTGAAATTCTGCCTGGTATCGCCAATGCTTGGGATCCTCTCGCCAACCAAGTAATAGCCATTCCTTGTTTCCTTGATTATTTCTTCAGGCTTCCAGTCTCCCTCGCCAAAACAAGTATTATTCATTCTAATCAATGGAACATCCTCTGCATCAGTTGCCCTCATGCCGCCGTTAGGCTCTTGCCCTAATAATGCGGCAGTCTCCCTTGAATTCAGGAAATTTTTTAAAATTCCTTTCTCAATATTATAAACTTTTTTTGCTTTAACTCCTTCATCATCATACTTATAATTTCCATATCCTTTCAAGCCAGGGTCTGAAAAAACACTGACGTTTTCCGAGGCAACTCTTTTTCCAAGCAAATTATCTGTCATGCTTTTGAACCACCAGGCTCTGCCTGCCCAGGCAGCTTCTTTCTTTAAAGCCCTGTCTGCCTCGCTTGGATGCCCGCAAATCTCATGAACCAGCAAGCAATTATACCAAGGGTCTGTCACAACATTAACTTCCTTGCCTGAATCCCTTGCAGGCGGTGCATTTGAAAGCTCTGCAGTTCCTTTAGCTATAAACAAGCTGAATTCCTCTAAGTCTTTTTCAAAAACATTCTTGCCTTCAAGCACTTCCAAGCCGGCTGTATCGCCTAAACTAGCAGAATAATCAGCAGAACCTTTTCCAACTGCAGTGCAAAAAACAAATGCTTCAGTCAATGGCCAGGACTGGTCAATGACACTGCCTTCGCTTGAAACAAATAATTTTCTTGAAATGCCGGCATCAATGCCTACATAAGCTGACTTGATTTCCTTTATTTTTTTCATTTCCTTGCTTAGTTTCTTGCTTTCATCAATCAATTCGCTTAATTCAATGCTTAAAGGATTTTTCTTGAAGCTTCCTTCAACCTTGTCAATAATAGGTTCTACCTGAGCCAGCTCGGTTGAATAAACAGTCAAGCTCGCATGCCTTGCATTAATTTTTTGTTTATGCATTGCATTCAATTTAGCTCTCTTGAAAGAAGTTTCCTGGCATTCTTCAATGACCTTGCCTAAATTCTTTAATTGTTTTTCTCCAATGCTTGCCCCCTTAAAGCCGAAAGCATTATACTTTCCATGCATTGCGATTGTCCTGACTCCCAAGCTAATCCCATAATCTTCTCTAGCGCCTAATGGATTGCCGTTCTGGCTGCCGGCTGCCTTTCCCAATCCAATCTCAAGCCTTAAATCCTGGTAAACAAAGCCAGGCTTTCTCTCCTGCTCATGCACTTTTTCGACAACCAAGTCCTTTAATTCATCAATTGCTTTAATGCTTACAGTCATTAAAAATCCGCCAAGACAGTCTTGATTAATTAACAAGTGAAATAGTATTTAATCATTTCCCTGAATCAATTTTAAGTGTTGAGAAGGTGTCTTGAATCGCAAGCAGCTTATTGCTTAAAGCATGCTTGGCTTCGGTGAATAAAATGAAGTTCATTATTAAAGTCCTGTTGATAATGCTTTTAGCTTCTATTTTAACAAACCTAGTTTTCTTATTGCCGATGCCACAGCAATCAATTCAAGAGCCAGCTCCATTCAGTGAAGTCAAGGGAATTTTTTTCTGCCCTGAACAGGACTGCCAAACAGCATTCCTTGGTTTGGTTGACTCAGCAAAGCAATCAATTCACTGTGCGGTTTATGATTTAAGCCTTGATTCAGTAAAGCAGGCTTTTTTCAAGGCAAAGCTTGCCGGAGTTGATGTCAAGGTAGTTGCTGATGACGAACAGGCAGAATCCAAGGATTCAATCGTTCCAGAGCTTAAAGAAAACGGGCTTGCAAAGACAGACAAGTCAAAAAGCGCTTTCATGCATAATAAATTCTGTGTTTTTGATTCTAACAAGGTTTGGGTTGGCTCAACAAACCTGACTTTTAATGACACTCAAAAAAACAATAATAATTTTATTATTATTGAAAACAAACCGCTTGCAGAGAATTTTGAGAAAGAATTCGATGAGCTTTGGACAGGCAACTTTGGCTTGTTCAGCCCAAGCAATACTGTTAATGCTCTTAATTCAGGCTATGAAGCCTTTTTCTGCCCCGAAGACAAATGCGAAGACCAGATTTCCAAGCAGGTCTCGCAGGCAAAGACATCGATTGACTGCATGTTTTTTGTCTTGACTTTGGATAAAGTCGAAGAAGCTTTTCTTGAAGCAGCCAGCAGGGGAGTCAAGCAAAGATTCGTTTTTGAAGAATCGCAAATCCAGGATTATTCTTCTTACTGGCAGTTAACCGACAAGAACAACATCTCAATCACTTTGGACAAAAATCCTTCTTTCATGCATAACAAGTTCTGCGTTATTGATGATGAAATTGTTTGGACTGGTTCAATGAATCCAAGCAAGAAATCAAGCCAGGAAAACGATGAATCAATTCTCTTCATTAAAAACAGCCAGGCAGCAAAAGCTTATTCTGATTACTTTGAAAGCAAGTGGCTTGAATGGCTTGAAGGCTGACTTCAGATTTCAGGGAACAGGACTTTGTGTTCTTTTCTTCTCGCTGGTTCAGGGGTTCTGCCCATGTAAATGTCCCTACAGTCTTCCGAACAGAAAGACATGCGATACAAATGCGAATCGTCTTTCTCCAGAACCCTGCTGCAGTTCATGCATCTCTTGTCCCTAGACGCATACCCTGTTTTATCAGCGTTCTTAATTCCAAGATTCATTTTCCCACCCTCCTTACCCATAACCTTTTTTCTAAAAGGTTAACGAAAACAAATCTATAATTTTATTCCTTGATAATTGGGATTAAATACCTTGCTATTTGGTTAAAAATAGTTTTCCAAAATTTTTTCCTTTAGAACAAGCGCAGCAATTTGAAGGCAAATGGCTTGAATGGCTTGAAAGCTAGCCAATCCAGTGATAGATTTCCGCTACCACAACTAATATGAATATTATTTCTAAAAGTACCATGAGTACTTCAAGCAAGGTAAACCTTGCGCTATTCACATTCTCTTGAAGTTTTGAGTAAATTTTTTCAACACCAGCGAGTTTTTTGTCAACATTAGTTTCCCATTCGCTTAAATGGAATTTTTTTGCTGCAAGAGAATAGACTTTGACTAAGTACATATCGCCAACTAGCTTTAATGTGTTGTCAACTTTATCAATTATTTCTTCAATGCCCAGCTTTATTTCGCTTAGTCGCTTCATTACTCTTGAATAACTTTGTGGTAAGAAAGGGTTTTTCAGCCTTTCAAGGTCGTCATAAGCTGCGGAGATTTTCCTGTCAAGCACTGAATCATAATAACGCAGTTCAAGCAATTGAATATTAGCGTATTCCAATACATTCAATACATCCAATGGCTCTACGGCATCAAAAACGAATGCTGCATTATAGTCAACAACTACTAAATCATTCTCGTAATAAGATGCCTTGCCGTCCCAAATCTCTTTAATCTCTGCATCGCTTAAATCGCTTTTCTCAAAGCGAATTAGCTTGGCAATTTCCTTGGCGTATTCTTTCTCAAAGCCAGCTGCATTGATTTTCTTGTCAAGCTTTTTAACGTGATAGACTACATAGTCTTCGCTGTAAAGGGGATAAGGAGAAGGCTTTTTTAAAGCAGGATTAATTTTCTTTAACAGTTTGTCCCTGTAATCAAGCACTATTTTTTCAAGCTCCGGCTCAAGCACTTCAGCAGAAAAATGGGTTAGTTCTGCAGAGCTTCCTTTGAAGTCAGTGCTGGCAATAAAGACTATTGCCCCAAAGTCAAAGATTTTTGAATAAACATTTATCTTTACTTGTTTTTTCTCTAGCTCTATTTTCTTGTTAGAAGCAAGTTTTATCAGGACTGGCGCGACAGCATAACGAATGTATTCAGGCGTTAGCCTTCTGTAAACGTTTAACCCGGTTTCTGTAACGCTTTCTTTCAACAGGGCTTCTACTTTCGGCAAGTCAATCTCGTCAGCAACATCATACAAGTAATAAAAGTAAACCCTGCCGTCACTTATTTTCATGAAAGTCCCTTTAACTAATTACACAAGAAGGATTTAAAACTTGTGGTAGATTAACTTTTAGTATGCGTTTAATTGAAAGAATTTCAAAAGGCATGCAAGGCATTGCCTTTGGCTTGATTGAAGGCATTATAATGATTTTAGGCTTAAGCCTGGGCGTGAGCGGCTTAAGCAACAGTGCTTTATTCGTTTTCGTTGTCGGTTTTACTGGTGCGATTGCTGATGCCTTTGCTAATTTTTCAGGCTTGTGGGTCAGCGAGGAAATTGAATCCGAGCATAAGATTTCAAGTCATTCAAAAGAAGAAATCTTGTTTGCGGCAGTCCTCGCGTTCTTCTCGACTTTAGTCTCTGCAGTCATTCCAATCATTCCCTACCTTTTCCTTGACATTCCATCAGCAAGGATTTACAGCGTAATAATCGGCTTGATATTATTATTCGCTTTCGGGGTATTCCATGCAACTAAAAGCCATGAAAACGGCTTGATTGAAGGCACAAAATTCGCTTTGCTCGGCTTGTTCACAAGCATTATCTGCTTTTACATCGGCTCTGTACTGCCGGGCTTAATCCTTCCATGAAAACCCTTTAAAAACACTTTCTCTCATTCATTAATTAACTATTTTTAAAATTCTTTTAAGGTGTTTTCCAGTGGAAGAAATGGTTTTGAACGAAGTAATCCAGAAGCTTAATTTCCTGCTGGAAAGGGCAGTGAAACAAAAAAAGAGGAAAAAAAGAATCTTCTTACAGGAAGCCTTAGACAAAGTCAATAAGATAAAAGAAATGACTTTAGAGGAATAGCCCAACTAATTCTTGCATTCAAAAAATAAAAAACACTTAATTTTAATCTGACGCTTGCGACATTCCTTTAAAACTGACGCCTTTACGACAGAGCCCCATTCGACACGAAAGCAAGCCTATTTCGACAAAACAACAATTTAAATTACTTTTATTTAATTCTTTCAATATATGATTGAAGCTTTTAAGTTCGGCTCGATTACCGTCAATGGAAAAGAATTCAAAAACGACGTCATCATCTCAAAGCAAGGCGTTGAAGAAAGGAAAGCTTCAGAGCATCATTTCGTTGAAGGCAATGAAGTCCAGGAAATCCTGAAGAAATTCGATCCCTTGATTCTAGTGATTGGCACAGGCGCTTACGGGGTAGTCCAAGTCCTTGAAGGTGCAGAGCTGGAATGCAAGAAAAACCAGACTCAATTAATCAAGGCAAGAACCAATGAAGCGAAAAACATTTACAATGACTTGGAAAGCAAGGGCAAGAAAGTCATTGCAATCATGCACTTAACGTGCTGAATTCTTAATGTCTTTTATTACGGGGCTGTAGTGTAGCCTGGTCCAGCATTCAAGCTTAGGGAGCTTGCGACCTCGGTTCAAATCCGGGCAGCCCCACTGCCGCTTGTTAAGGCGGGGACGCATTTATAAAGTTTTTTATCATTAATTTCTTGATAGTATAACTTTTTTTACATATTAAAGCCTTTGCATGAAAATCGGGAGCTAGTGCTATATGGCTGTTGGAATGCGTTTTGATGATGAAGTCAGGGTAAATATCTTGAATGCTTTGCGAAAGCCTTACAGCATTCAGCCGAATATCAGCAAGATTCAAAAACTGACTGGCTTGCATCAATTAACGATAAAGAATTCCTTGAAATTCTTGAAACAGGAAGGCGTTGTCCTGGGCTTTATTCCTAATGTTTCTCCAAAAGCAACAGGCATTAGGCTAGTAACTATAATGCTTTTAGACATTGACTTGACTGACAAGGAAACTTTTAATCATTTCATGAAGCATGCCTTGACAGACCCTTTTGTTTTCAGTGTCAATAGGATAATTGGTTCAAGCAACTGGAATCTAATGATTGAATTCATTTCAACCAGCGTTGAAGAAATCGATGATAACCTGAATAAATGGTTTTTTGAGAGAATTCCTAATATTGCCAGCTATGTCAGGAACAAGCAAATCCTGTACTGCGTGCCGGCAGTGCATAAAAGCGGTTCTGTTTATGATGCTGCAATTAATTTATTGCTTGAAAAAAACAAGAAAAACAAGAACAATGAAGAAAAAGGCATGCAGGCGGATGATGCTGTCAGGGTAAAGATTCTTGATACGCTTAGAAAGCCAGGTGCTTTAAGCATTAATGCCAGCCAGATTCAAAAATACACTAAGTATCACATGTCAACCATTAAGGCTTCATTGAAGTTCTTGAAAGAAAAAAGCATTCTGACTAGAGTCCTGCCGAATATTTCTTCACAAAAGCTCGGCTTCAAATTAATGCCGATAAACATTTATGTTGTTGATACATCAAATAAGAAATTCATGCAGGCATTAAACAATGCTTTCAAGGAAGACAAGAATGTTTTCAGCGTTACAGAGCTTGTCGGCGAGCTTGACTGGAACTTGGTTTCTTTCCAGTTGTATGAAGGGGTCAAGGAATTCCATCACGATCAAAACTACAAGTACCTGGAAAAAATAAAGAATTATTATTCAGGTGTTAGAAACAGGATGACTTTATATGCCAGCGGCCCGATAGTAGAATTGGAAGAAAAAGGCAAGACAGTAAAGTATGATTCAGGCAGCAGGAGTGTTGCATTAGTCAATGTGCTTGCTTTCAAGCAAGGCTTGAAATAAAAAAAGGTGGCGGGGTCGGAAAAACGTGAGGTGAGCCTAATCCCAAAAAATCAT
>Ga0315289_10001949_pt1 | contig 31972 bp, 28 predicted proteins | sample YL17G11_40_MG_FD_203452 | JGI IMG/M metagenome (GOLD analysis project Ga0315289, IMG submission 203452) | Sediment microbial communities from Yellowstone Lake, YNP, Wyoming, USA - YL17G11_40 | ecosystem: Environmental > Aquatic > Freshwater > Lake > Sediment | place: USA: Wyoming | collected... | reverse complement strand
TTGGCGAGCTGCTGGCGGCGTTGCCGGAGAGCCGTTATCCGAAAACGCGGACCTACCTCCTGAACTTCTCCCGGCAGGCATTGGCGTTTTTCGATTACTGGCTGGACCATCAACGATGGATTCCGTTGACGACGAACATCGCCGAGTCGGCCTTCAGCCGGGTGGTGAATCGAATCAAGCGGGTCGGTCGCCGCTGGAGCGAGCCCGGGCTCCTGAACTGGTTGACGATCGCGATGCGCAAGATCTTTCATCCCGCGTTGTGGACGAGTCTGTGGCGCCAATATCTGCGGCTTCATCGCAACTTGCATCTCACCGCCCTAATCTCCGAATACCGGTGGATCAATGCCATCACGTAACTTTGGAACAACCTCAAAAACTAAATTAACAATGTACTAGCTGAGCGATTTCTTTAGGATTTTACTATTTGGCGGAATTCCTAAAGGGGGTTTTGATGTGGTTAGATGCCGATTGATATAAAAGGCATAAAAATTTCTAAATTGGCGGAAAAAAGAGGAATGTTTTTATCTGAGAAAAAAATATTAGTTACGGGTGCGGATGGATTTATCGGCAGCCATCTAGTGGAAGGCTTACTGGGCAAAGGGTATCAGGTACGGGCCTTTGTGCATTATAACTCTTTCAACAGTTGGGGATGGCTGGATACGTTTCCCAAAGAAAAGCTGGATAAGATCGATGTATTTGCAGGGGATATCCGCGATCCCAATGGGGTGAGGAAGGCCATGCAAGGGATGGACATGGTTTTTCATTTGGCCGCATTAATTGGTATTCCATTTAGTTACCATTCGCCTGATAGCTATGTAGATACCAACATCAAAGGCACATTGAATGTACTTCAGGCGGCAAGAGATAAAGGATGTGAGAAGGTTTTGATTACTTCAACTTCCGAGGTTTATGGTACGGCGCAGTATGTGCCCATTGATGAAAACCATCCATTTCAGGGACAATCACCCTATTCAGCCACTAAAATCGGGGCAGACCGGATAGCAGAAAGTTTCTATCGCAGTTTCAATACCCCCGTGACCATTGTACGGCCGTTTAATACGTATGGGCCGCGTCAATCTGCCCGTGCTGTAATCCCAACCATCATTACACAGTTGCTGTCAGGCGCAGATGAAATTAAGTTAGGGAGTTTGCATCCTACGCGTGATTTTAATTATGTCAAAGATACCGTGGGCGGTTTCATTGCGATTGCAGAAACAAAAGCCACGATTGGAGAAGAAATAAACATTGCCTCGCAACAGGAGATTTCCATCGGGCAGCTTGCCCGCGAGATCATCGATCAGATCAACCCGACGGCCAGGATCGTCTCTGAGGATATACGCATGCGGCCTGAAAAGAGTGAAGTGGAGCGGCTGCTGGGCAGTAACGAAAAGATTCGTACGTTGACAGGGTGGCAGCCGGAACATACACTGCAGCAGGGAATCCGGGAAACCATCGAATGGTTCAGAGACGAGGAAAACCTGCGGCGCTATAAATGGGATCTTTATAATGTTTGAAAAAATAGTCAGCTTCATTAAATCCCTTTATCCGACGGAGAATCCTGTGCCGCTCCATGAGCCTCGATTTTCAGGGAATGAAAAGAAATATCTCATTGATTGTATTGATACAACCTATGTGTCCTATGTGGGGCAATATGTCACTCGTTTTGAAGATGAAATTCGGCAGCTAACCGGTGCAAAGTTTGCGGTCGCTGTTTCCAGTGGAACCGCAGCTCTGCATGTAGCCCTTCTTCTTGCAGAAGTAACGCCTGGCGATGAAGTGATAACCCAACCTTTGACCTTCGTAGCCACAGCCAATGCCATTTCCTACTGTGGCGCTCAACCGGTATTTGTGGATGTTGAACGAGCAACCATGGGACTTGACCCGGAAAAGCTGAATGATTTCCTGATAAACAACGCCACCTTGAAGTCGGATGGCAGATGTTACAATAAAACAACCGGCAGAAAGATCGCCGCATGCGTGCCCATGCATACCCTTGGTCATCCGGTGCGGATCGATCAGATTATGGAAATCTGTCAGAAATACCATATACCGGTCGTTGAGGACGCCGCCGAGGCGTTGGGCAGTTTTTACAAGGGGCAACATGCCGGAACATTCGGGGATATTGGCATATTAAGTTTTAATGGCAACAAGCCGGTGACAACCGGCGGTGGCGGCATGATCATCACAAACGATGAAGCCCTTGCGGCAAAGGCCAAGCACCTGACGACAACGGCCAAAAAGCCGCATCCGTGGGAATTTTTTCATGACGCTGTCGGCTATAATTATCGCATGCCGAACATCAATGCAGCCGTGGGCTGTGCTCAGATGGAATGTTTTGCCGGGGTTTTAGAAAACAAGCGCGCCACAGCACAGATTTATAACCGGTTTTTTCAGGATGCTGGCATAGCATTTATTACGGAACCTGCGCATGCCTGCTCCAACTACTGGCTTAATGCCATTGTTTTAAAAGACAGGCAGGAACGGGAGCAGTTTCTCGCCTATTCCAGGGGAAAAGGTATTCAAACGCGGCCCGTTTGGAAACTTATGCCCGACCTTTCCATGTATCGACATTGTCAGTGCACACCCCTTGAAACCGCCCAATGGTTGGAAGACCGGCTGGTCAATATTCCCAGCAGTGTGAGGATATGAAAGAAAAAATCATTCTCATCGGCGGCGGCGGCCACTGCCGGTCCTGTATCGATGTCATAGAACAGGAATGCCGCTTTACCATTGCCGGGATTGTGGATATGCCCGAAAAAAAGCAGCACAAAGTATTGGGTTACCCCGTTATCGGTTCAGACGCCGATTTAGCGGATTTGATCAAGACTTTCCCCAATGTACTAATCACGCTGGGGCAGATCAAATCACCGGCCCGGCGTATGGAACTCTTCAATGACTTAAGGCAGATGGGCGCACATTTCCCGGAGATTCAATCCCCCCTGGCCTATGTCTCCCCCCATGCCCAGGTTGCTGAGGGAACGATTGTCATGCACCATGCTCTCATCAATGCCGGCGCGAGGGTGGGCAGAAATTGCATCATCAATACTAAGGCCCTTGTGGAACATGATGCTATCATTGAAGATCACTGTCATATTTCAACAAATGCGGTCGTTAATGGTGGGGTAAAAATAGGCAGTGGCTCTTTTTTCGGAAGTGGCGCTGTAGCAGTGGAAAGCACATCAATCCCTACGAATAGCTTTATTAAGGCCAATAGCCTATTCCGAAAAAGCGATGAATAAAACCTTCATCATTGCCGAAGCTGGCGTCAATCATAACGGCAGCCTGGAAATGGCATTTCAACTGATTGATGTGGCCGTCGCTGCCGGGGCGGATGCCGTTAAGTTTCAGACATTCAAGGCCGAAAAAGTCATTGCCGTCAATGCACCCAAAGCCGGCTACCAGAAGGAAGCCACCGGTTCGGATGAATCACAATTAGAGATGGTCAAAAAACTTGAGCTGGATGAAACGGCGCACACCCGGCTTTATCAATATTGTCAGCACAAAGGTATCCAGTTTCTGTCAACGCCCTTTGAGCTGGAAAGCATTGATCTGCTGTACCGTCTGGGGTTGGAAATCTTCAAGATTCCTTCAGGCGAGATCACCAACCTTCCCTATTTGAGAAAACTGGGGGCATTGAAAAAACGACTGATCATGTCCACCGGTATGGCCGATCTGGGTGAAATCGAAGATGCCCTGGATGTACTTACCGAATCCGGCACGCCTTTGGAAAACATTACCGTTCTTCACTGCAACACCGAATACCCAACCCCGGTTGAGGATGTCAATCTGAAAGCCATGCTGACGATTGGCCATGCCTTTGGAGTAGCCGTTGGCTACTCTGATCATACGCCCGGCATTGAAGTGGCGGTCGCCGCGGTGGCTCTGGGGGCAGCGGTGTTAGAAAAGCACTTTACCCTGGATCGGAACCTTCCGGGTCCCGACCACAAAGCCAGTCTGGAGCCTGATGAGCTGAAGGCGATGGTGCAGGCGATCCGCAATATCGAAAAAGCTCTCGGCAATGGCATCAAACGCCCCAGCCCGAGTGAAGTAAAAAACAAGTCCATTGCGCGCAAGTCGCTGGTGGCGACCCAACCAATCAAGACGGGCGAACTGTTCAGTGCTGATAACATCACAGCCAAACGTCCCGGCACCGGCATCTCTCCCATGCGTTGGGATGAGGTGATCGGGCAGGTTGCGCAAAAAAACTATGAGCGGGATGATCTGATATGAGCGACATTATGAAATTTGAGAACTTGCAGGATCGCATCATTGAAATCAGAGACAAAAGGGTCTTGCTGGATGCTGATGTTGCCGAAATTTATGGCGTTGAGACGAAGGATATCAATAAAGCCGTGACCAATAATCCAGGCAAATTTCCCGTGGGTATATCAAAATACGGCCGTAAGTCAGTTAATTCCCGCCGTAATTTTCTCAGGACCAGTTTAGTAGCTGCATCAGGGCTATTTCTTGGCCGGAATGCGGCAGACTGCGCTGAAAGCCTCGTAACAGGGGAAGCTAACAGCAATATTAAATCGTGTATTGATTACGGCCGGTCGTTCATGTGCAACACAACAGAAGCGAACTCAGTTCGCATGTGGATAGAAAGTCGTACAACAATTATCGATCCTAAGTCAGAAACCAGTACAGTATATTATCAGTGCGCATCATGTAAAAGTGAAAACACCTTTGGAAAGAACGATTTGTTCTTTAAAGACAACTATGATTTTTTACCAATTTTCGGTGATGGGAAAGTACTCATCTTTCGTCGTCATGTGAGCAAACGAGGTGAGTGTTACCGAACCATATATAAGATGGAGGAGCTGTGGGGGGTCCCTGTAGTTTGCTTGCCTGTTCCGAAAGTGGTAACAGAACTCGATACATGGGAAAAAATTCGCAACGCCACAAAGGCAGGCAACCCCATTGTAACCCAGACAGAATTTCAAGATCCCGACACAGGTTTGCGCGCTGTCATCGAATGCCCTTGCAAAACTATGAACATCAGTCATCCTATGAAGATATGCCAAGTGGATACAGGCCCTGTCGCTTTCCCAGATCTGAGCAAACGTTATGACATTCAGATGGATTGCCTGAATCTGGCCTTCATAGCTTTTAATACACCTCACTTTGCAGATTTTGTGATCGAAGCTCCAACACCAATCATTGACGGTGAAAAGGAAGTTGCAACTGTTTACCATTATTCTAAAATGGTTACCATGAATGGTAGGAATAGAATACTTGCGTATGGAAAAGTAAAGTGAAGTAAAAAAACAAGCTCATTGCGCGCAAGTCGCTGGTGGCGACCCAACCAAGCAAGACGGGTGAACGGCTCAGTGTCGACAATATCACTGCCAAACGCCCCAGTACCGGCATCTCTCCCATGCGTTGGGATGAAGTTTTGGGGCAGGTTGCATAAAAAGACTACGAAAAAGATGATCTGATATGAGCGATAGGAAGACATCCATCGAGCTGAACTTTGCGGTTTTGAATTTCAAACACACGATAAAGAAGAAAAAATGAGAAAAATCTGCATATTTACCGGTAGCCGGGCGGAGTATGGACTTCTACGGTGGGTTATGCAGGGTATCCAGGATTCCCCGGAGCTGACCTTGAAGGTCGTTGCCACGGGCATGCACCTGTCACCCGAGTTTGGTATGACTATCCAGGAAATCCGGGCGGACGGTTTTGAGGCGGATGAAACTATAGAAATACTCTTGTCCAGTGACACGCCAGCGGCCATTTGTAAATCCATGGGACTCGCCTTGATCGGCTATGGCGAGGCGCTCCAAAGATTGAAGCCGGATATGGTGCTGGTGCTGGGCGATCGGTTTGAAACATTTTGCATGGCTGCCGCGGCCCAGGTCTCCCGGGTACCTGTTGCTCATATTCATGGTGGGGAGACCACGGAAGGCGCAATTGATGAGGCTTTTCGCCACTCGATCACAAAAATGTCTCACCTGCATTTTGCCAGTTGTGAAGTCTACCGTCAGCGCATTATCCAACTGGGGGAAGACCCTGATCGGGTTTTCAATGTTGGCGCCCTTGGTGTTGAAAACATCCGGCGCATCTCGCTTATGGAACGTAGCGAACTGGCTGAATCCATCGGCTTCAACCTTGAAAAGTCCTATTTCCTCGTGACATTTCACTCGGTGACTCTGGAAAAATGCACATCTGAAGGACAATTTCAGACGCTACTGGATGCCCTGGATGCATTCCCCGAATACAACGTGATCTTTACAAAGGCCAATGCGGACACAGACGCCCGGGTGATTAACCGCCTGATTGACGAACATGCAGAAAAGCGATCGGAACGATGTCTCGCGGTGGCCTCACTGGGTGCGCTCCGGTATCTATCGGCCATGAAGTATGCAACCGCAGTCATTGGCAATAGCTCAAGCGGCATCGTGGAGGCGCCGTCTTTCAAAATTCCCACAGTAAATATCGGTGACCGGCAGAAAGGCCGCAAACAATCAGCCAGCACATTGAATTGTTCCGCCGATGCAGATGCAATCCGGCGGACAATAGACAGTGCGCTATCTCCTGTCTTTCAGAAAAGCCTCTCGGGCACATCAAATCCCTACGACAGGCCTGGCACAAGTTCAACAATTGTCGAATTGCTTGCAAAGACGGATATTGGTGGCATTACCAAAAAAACCTTCCATGATGTAAGGTTTCTCTGACGGCAGAAAATGACTTTATACGGGGAAGTGATGTTTAGGAATATGAGTGAGATAAGACCATGAAAAATTATTGTATCAGTCTTGACGCCAGCCTTATCGAATGTATGCGAAACATGGACATCACCGGAGCCGGTATTGCCCTTGCTGTTGACAGTGAATTCAGGCTAATCGGGACAATATCTGACGGCGATGTCCGGAAGGCCTTAGTGAAAGGCTTCCCTCTGGATAGTCCGATAGACACCCATATCAATCGAAACTGTTTTTATGTGTTGCCAACTGTCCCCAGGGCCGAAGTATTGGATATCATGCAGGCCCGTAGGTTTGAGCAGGTTCCAATTGTTGATGAACAAGGCAAAGTGATTGGACTTCATCTTCTTCATGATATCTTGGGGAATATCGCACGGCCTAACTGGGCTGTTGTAATGGCAGGCGGTAAGGGGATGCGGCTGCGGCCATTGACTGAAAAATTACCCAAGCCAATGATCAAGGTTGCAGGCAGGCCTCTACTGGAGCGGATCATCCTGCACCTTGTCAGTCATGGGATTCGCCGAATCTTTCTTTCGGTCAATCATCTGGCACCATTGATTGAGGACTATTTTGAAGATGGCTCAAAGTACGGCACAAAGATTGAGTACCTTCGCGAGGATGATCCACTTGGCTCCGGCGGCGCCATCTCCCTTTTACCTGAAATCCCCGAACAAGCATTGCTGGTCATGAACGGGGATCTGATTATTGATACCAATTTTGCTGATATGATTGAATTTCACAATCAGAAACATTTTTATGCAACAATGGGGGTATATTCCTATTTCCACCAGGTGCCCTTTGGGTGTGTTGAGATACAAGATAACAGATTGACAGGCCTGGTGGAAAAACCTGTTCTTGAAAAAATGGTTAACGCGGGAATCTATGTCCTGTCACCACAGGCTGTATCTGCCATCCCTAAGAATACCTATTTCCCCATTACGACACTGTTTGAAGATGCCCTCAAAAATAATCTGGTCTGCGGAACCTTTTCAGTAGAAAAGGAGTGGATTGATATTGGGTCCCCCCAGCAACTATGGCAGGCGCGGGGGGAATAATGTATCGTAACTTATTTTCATGTAAAGATAAGGTGGCTCTTGTAACCGGTGGCCTTGGCTTAATCGGGAAGGAAATCGTGCGTGGTTTGAATGATTTTGGGGCATCAGTTTGTGTTGCTGATATAAATGAGCAGCAAATGAAGGGTTTGAAAAATCTTGCTACTGTTAATTTTCAGCCTCTTGATATTACGTCTGAAGATTCAATTCGTCAAACCTTAGAGGCTGTCATCAAGCAATTTAAAAAGATTGATATATTGGTAAACTGCGCCTACCCACGCACGGGTGACTGGGGCGCGAGATGCAAAGATGTCACTTTTGATTCCTGGAAGATGAATGTGAATAGTCATCTCGGTGGCTACTTTTTATGCTGTCAAAAGGTGGCGGAACAGATGAAGCTTCAAGGGGGCGGATCAATCATTAACTTCGCCTCCATTTACGGCGTTGTCGCCCCTGATTTTTCAATATATGAGGGGTCTACGATGACAATGCCAATTGCCTACTCGGCCATAAAAGGTGGCGTGATCGCATTTTCAAAATATATGGCTTCATATTATGCAAAAAATAATATTCGTGTAAATTGTATTTCACCCGGAGGCGTTTTTGATAAACAGATAGACAGCTTTGTTGAAAAATACGTAGCTAAAACACCGCTGGGAAGGATGGGAACCCCGGAAGATATGGTCGGGGCTGTGCTATATCTTGCCTCAGATGCATCGTCATATGTAACGGGGCATAATCTGATTGTCGACGGCGGCTGGTCCGCTTGGTAACAGAAAACAATATCTTTCCTCTCGCCCACTCCCTGCGGTCGTTCGAGGCGCAGAGTTCGCTGAGAGAATCTTTTCTTTCCGGCCTGATTTTGAGAGAGATTGACAAAATAAATCAAAAACTCTGTGTACCCTGCGGCTCTGCGAGAGACATGTGCCTTTATGCTTTTCAGAAGTAAACAGTAGCGCAAAATGAATGTACTCGTTATTGGATATGGTTCCATCGGCAAAAGACATGTCGATAATCTTTTGAAAATGAAGGAAATCGATCAGGTGACTGTCTGTTCCAGCCACCTCGATTCTTTTCAAAACCGCCCGGAAAAAGAAAGACTGAAATTAGTGCGTTCTCTTGATGAACTGTCTCCCATGACGAGCAAAGAGCGACAATTTAATTTTGCGATCATTGCAAACGAAACATATAAACATATTGAGACTGCTAATGTCTTGGCAAATTACGGCATCCATCTGTTCATTGAAAAAGCCATTTCCGACTCAGTAACAAAGGCCATTTCTCTTAAAAAGATAGCTGAAAAAAGCAATATTAAGATTTTGATTGCGTATAATTTCAGATATTTAGGGGTGATACAATATATCAAAAACCAAATAAACTCAGGAAATATTGGTAAATTGTACTTTGCTGAAATAGAAGTGGGTCAGTATTTGCCTTCATGGCGACCTTTGAGTGATTACCGGGAAAGTTATAGCGCCCGGAAGGAACAAGGCGGCGGGGCAGCATTAGATCTGTCTCATGAAATCGATTATATGCGTTATCTTTTCGGTGATCCTGTTTCATGGAAAATCATGAAGTCAAAGGTAAGCGACCTCGATATAAATTCCGAGGACATTTTTAAAGGCATATATCGATTTTCAAACGGATTTCTATGCAGTGTTCATACGGACTATCTTCGCCACAATAAGAAAAGGGGAATAAATATTGTTGGAAGCAAGGGCACTCTCGAAAGCGATTTTATTAAGAAGTATATAAAGATGCAAAAAAACAGCGGCGAGATATCATTGATTGAAGATGAGCATCTGTTTGATATTGATGAATCGTACAAGAGTGAGCTGAATCATTTTATCGAATGTATTGAGAAAGATAAAACACCGCAAATCACGTTGGATGATGGCATTGAAGTGCTAAAGTTAATAGAGGGCGACCATGTATAAAGATCATGTCATAGTATGTGTGATTCCAGCGAGGGGGGGATCTAAGGGGCTTCCGGGTAAGAATATCAAGATGTTTTGCGGGAAGCCTCTTATTGCCTATACTATTGAACAGGCAAGACAATCAAAGTACATCGATCGCATTATCGTTTCAACGGAGGACGAAAAAATCGCGCAAATATCATTGGAATATGGTGCAGAAGTGCGTTTTATAAGGCCGATGGAAATTGCGGGAGGCAGTTCCAGTACAGTCGATGTCCTGCTGCATGCGATCAACTGGCTTGAAGATGTAGATCGATATGCCTTCGACATCCTTCTATTGCTTCACACAACAACACCCCTGAGAAGTGTCGAAGACATCAATAAAAGTATCTCGCTCATGGTGGAAGAAAATGCCGACAATGTTTTTTCCGTGGCTGAGGCACACAGAAACCCATACTTCAATATGGTAGAAATTAACAAAAACGGTTATGCCGCTCTTGTTAAGCAGGGTAATTTCACTACAAGACAGGCAGCGCCGTTGATATATGACATGAATTCTTCTATTTATGTCTGGTGGAAGGAATTATTGAAAGAAAAGAAGAAAGTATTCTTAGATAAAACGAAAATCTATGTCATGCCCAAGGAACGTTCAATTGATATCGATGATAACATAGATTTTAAAATAGCTGAAATTATGATGGAAGAACGAAACAAGAATAAATGAGGTGGTTCAATGAAACGATGTAAGAAATGCTTAATGGCGAACACCAAACCAGGCCTGATCTTGGATGATCAAGGTATTTGCCAGGCTTGCAGGCATTACGAAATGAGAGCCAGCACGGATTATAATCAGAGATTTGAAGAGCTCAGAACACTGACAAGCAAATTTAAGCGAATGGATGGTTACTATGATTGTCTAATCGCTGTAAGCAGCGGAAAGGATAGTCATTTTCAAGTATATGTCATGAAAGAATTGCTGGGAATGAACCCTTTGCTGGTCAGCGCAAATGATCCCTTTACGAAAACAAAAGCAGGCCAACATAATCTGAATAACATTACCGAGGCCTTTGGCTGCGACATGATTGTGCTTAATCTGAATCCGGCTTTGGTAAGAAAAATGGTCAGGATCGCATTTGAAGAATTGGGTAGTCCCACATGGCCAATTGATAGAGCAATTTATGCCTTTCCGATCAGGATGGCCATCAACATGAAAATCCCGCTTGTTATTTATGGCGAGAACGTTAGTTATGAGTACGGCGGTGTATTGCAACAGGAGACATACAGCGCAAAAGACCAGATAAACAACGATATTGCGAAAAAGGTTGATTTCAGTCTATGGACAGGGCATGGTATATCGCAAAGTGAAATGAATATGCTTTTTTATCCATCGGAAGAGGAAATTGCTGCAGCGGCATTGGAACCCATTTATTTAAGTTATTTTATACCCTGGGATGGTTATAGGAATTATCAGATTGCAAAACAATATGGATTCAGGGATTTAACGCATGAGTGGCATCGCGAAGGCTACATAGAAGATTATGATCAGATTGATTCCATTGCCTATCTGATGAATGTCTGGATGAAATATCCAAAATTTGGTTTTGCCAGAGTAACGGATGTCGTCGGATATTGGATAAAGAGTGGCAAAATCTCAAAAGAACAAGGTGCATCCTTAATTAAGGAGCATGATCACAAATTGGACCAAAGAGTGCTTGACGATTTTCTGAAATTCACAGGCTATTCAGACAAAGAACTCTGGGATAGAGTTGAGAAATTCTGGAACAGAAATTTATTCTCAAAAGAAACAGGTCATTGGGTGCCAAAGCCGGTCATTGAAGAAAGTCTCTTATAAGAAAGCTGAACATGATGAACAAGCGCATCATTGCCAGGCTGGATATTAAAGGACCGAATCTGGTTAAGGGCATCCATCTTGAGGGATTAAGGGTTCTTGGCAAGCCTGAACTATTTGCCCGGTACTATTACGAAGCGGGCGCGGATGAGATGATGTATGTGGATGTTGTCGCCAGCCTTTATAATCGAAACAGCCTTCATGATATAGTCACAAGAACAGCAAAAGAGATTTTTATTCCCCTCACCGTTGCGGGGGGAATCAGAACGCTCGACGATATACGCGATATACTCAGGGCGGGTGCAGATAAGGTTTCTTTAAATACCACAGCAATCAAAAGACCTGAGATAATAAAAGAGGCGTCTCGAAAATTCGGCTCTTCCACCATCGTTGTTACAATTGAGGCTATTAAACAACCAGACGGGCGATATATTTCTTATACTGATAATGGGCGGGAATACACGGGTATCGAGGTATTGCGTTGGGCAACCATGGTGGAAGCACTTGGTGCAGGCGAGATTGTGATTACTTCTGTTGATCGGGAAGGTACAGGTCTCGGGTTTGACCTAGAGTTGACAAAGATGGTTGCTGAGACTGTTTCAATTCCCGTCATTGCACATGGCGGCGCTGGCTCTTTAGAAGACATAAAATCAGTAATCAAGACAGGAAAGGCAGATGCCGTGGCTGTTGCTTCAATGCTACATTACGAATTTATAAGCAAAAAAGGAATAAATGGTGACTATAAAAAAGAAGGTAATATTGAATTCTTGAAAAGTGGCCGTAGTTTCTCAAAAATAAATATGGCGACCATTCCTGAAATCAAGCAATATCTTTATAATCAGAATGTTTCTTGTCGTCACAATTTAAGGACGGGCCAATCCAATGCCTGAAATGAACTTAGGAAGTGTTGCTATTGTAGATTATGAAGCAGGGAATTTATTCAGTGTTGAACACGCCTGCAAAGCCGTAGGCTTAAAGCCTGTAATCACCAACAAGCCGGAAGATATACTCAAATCTGATGCATTGATTTTGCCTGGTGTTGGCGCGTTTGGCGATGCGATGAAAAGTCTTCATAAGTTGGCGTTGGACCAACCTCTGCGAAAATTTGCAGCATCCGGGAAACCGTTTATGGGGATATGCCTTGGAATGCAACTTTTATTCTCAAGAAGCGAGGAATTTGGAGAGCATGAAGGATTAAATCTGATAGAGGGGGACGTGGTAAAATTTCCATCAGTAAATGAATATGGGGAGAAAAATAAAATTCCCCAGATCGGCTGGAATCAGATAAATAATCCTTCAGAATATAGAGACAAGTGGCATGATACACCTTTGGAACAAATCACTAACGGCGAATTCATGTATTTCGTGCACTCCTTCTATGCAAAACCTCAAAATTCGGAAAACATCCTTACCCTAACTGAATACGGTGGGTTAGAGTACTGCTCAGCAATAATTAAGAAGAATATATTCGCTACTCAGTTTCATCCTGAAAAGAGCGCATCAGAAGGAATAAAAATATATCGATATTGGGCAAATAACATAATCGGTAATAGGGAGAAATAAAACCATTTGAGAGAAAAAGTAGAAGTAAAATATGGACTGCCGGAAAATGTCCTATTCTGTAAACGCTGTGTCATGTCGAATCAAAGGCCTGCTTCCGCCTTGGAGTTTAAACATACAATCAGCAGCAAGAAAGTCACCCTAAACATAGGTGAAGATGGAGTTTGTGATGCGTGCAGGCAGGCTGAAGAAAAAGAAAACATTAATTGGAAGATAAGAGAAGAAGAGCTTCTCCGAATATTGGAAAAATACCGCCGCAATGACGGGAATTATGATTGTATCGTTCCAGGCAGTGGTGGCAAGGATAGTGTGTTTCAGTCTCATGTTTTAAAATACAAGTATGGAATGCACCCCCTTACAGTTACTTGGCCCCCCATCCTTTACACCGATTACGGCTATCGAAATTTCCGCAAATGGATAGAGGTGGGTGGTTTTGATAATGTAAGCTTTAATCAAAACGGCCGGGTTATGAAACTGCTGACACGCTTGTCTATTGAAAATCTTTTACACCCCTTTCAGACATTCATTTTAGGACAAAAAAACCTGGGTCCCAAAATCGCTTTACAGTACAATATCCCATTGATTTTTTATGGAGAAAATGAAGCTGAATATGGGAATCCGGTTGCAGATAACGCAACGTCACTCCGCGATAAATCATATTACAGCATGAAAAATATAGATGAAATGTACCTCGGCGGCGTATCTGTAAAGCAATTAAGGGAAATATACAACATCGACTTGGTTGACCTAATGACCTACTTGCCTGCGCCTTATGAACAGCTTGAAAGATCGAACATTGAGGTACATTATCTCGGTTATTATTTGAAATGGACGCCGCAGGAAGTTTATTATTATGCAGTTGAAAATACAGGTTTTGAAGCCAGGCCTTTCAGAACTCAAGGAACATACAGTAAGTACAATAGCATTGATGATAAGATTGATGATCTGCATTACTACACGACCTTTATAAAATTCGGACTCGGTCGGGCAACCTATGATGCGTCTCAGGAGATAAGAAATAAACACCTGACAAGAGAAGAAGGGGTTGCTTTGGTTAAAAGATTTGATGGTGAGTTTCCGGATAAATACTTTAAAGAAGTTATGGATTACCTTGGCATTGATCCAGACTATTTTATAGAGTTGTGTGATAAATTTAGATCGCCTCATCTTTGGGAAAAAATTGCCGGCGAGTGGAAGTTGCGCCATAATGTTTATGGAGAAGGCACTGATGACTGAAACACTTAATAAATTCTCAGGAAAAACCAACCTAAAACTAAACTTAGGTTGTGGCCGTAATATAAAACCAGGATGGGTCAATGTTGACTTTGCAGAAAGAAAAAATAAGCTGGATATCGTATGTGATCTCAGTAAAGAATTTCCGTTTGAAGAAAGTAGCTGCAGCTATATCTATTCTGAGCATTTGATTGAACATTTAGAATGGTTGGATGGCCGTATATTACTTGATAAGTGCTTTAACGGTCTTCAACAAGGATGTGTATTGAGAATAGTCTTCCCCGATTTCGAAGAAATATTCAGGGCCTATATTAATAAAGATGATGCTTTCTTGAAAAATATGTCCAGCGGCCTTGATGATGATGATTATAATTACTATAAAAGAGTCTATGAACATCATGAGGAAGTACGAAGGGAAAGACTACATAATCCGCCACCCGCTTGGCAATTAAGCAATAATCAAGAAGATAGGAAGAAAGTATGCTTAAGAATCAGGCAGCATAAATATTTAATAGATATTGTTGATTGGGCCGTGCATCAATTTGGAGAACATAAAACGTTATATGATGCAGAGTCAATGAAAGGATTGCTGGAGGAAATTGGATTTTCCAGGGTATACCGTTCAGCATTTGATCCCGAGATGGATAGCGGAAAATATTACATTCCAAGCTGCTGCTATATTGAAGCTATAAAGTAAGAAAGCGCAGAAAACTAAGTGTGCTGAATGCGTTAAGATAAGAGTTCCGTCCTAAATATAATTGTAATCACTATTATATTCATAGTTCGCATTGGACACAGTTCCTAATGTGAGACACTAATTGAGGGAGGTATATACAAAATAATGACAGAGCAAAAAAAACGCTCCTGGGAAGATCGAATCATCACCGGGTTCAATGCGTCACGATTCGCGGTTATTGAGCCCATATTGTTGGGGGTCGCACACGTTAGATATGAAAAGCTCTACGCCAATCCACACCAGACGCCTTTAGTTAGTGTTTGTGTACCAACGTATAATAGAGGACAATTATTGATAGAACGCGCTGTCACATCCGTCCTGTCTCAAACATATACAAACCTCGAACTGATTGTTGTGGGAGACCATTGCACTGACAACACGGTTGAGTTAATTTCCAAAATCAAAGACCCGAGACTCCGTTTCTATAATCTCCCAAACCGCAATCGGAATTACCCCCAGACAGTTGAGAATCACTGGTTAGTCGGTGGTGCCGTCCCCGCAAATAAGGCGATGGAATTAGCGCGGGGACAATGGCTTGCACGGGTGGACGACGATGATACTTGGTCACCAGACCATATTGAAGTACTATTGCGATTTGCACAACAGAATCAGTATGAATTCGTCTCAGGTTTGTACGTAGAAGAACGCTTTGGCGAACAAAAAGTAGTCGATGGAGTTAGGGCAAGAGATCCATATTACACCGGTGGGAAGGAGGATACGGCAGATGATAGTCCCAAAATAGGGGGAGTCTCGACTTGGCTTTATCGATCTTATCTCCGTTTCATGGAATATAATGTTGAGTGTTGGCGAAAAAGCTGGAACCGTGTCTGGGATGTTGATCTATCCCAACGTATATACAAAGCGGGTGTGCGTATGGGTTTTTTGGATCAAGTTGTGGCTTATGTGTTGCCGCGACCGGGAGAGACCACGGTAGGCTTAGAAGCTTACAAACTTACTGAACAAGAAAAGATGGACCAATACAAGTTCTAGTAATTTTCAGAGTACCGGTTTGGGAAAATGATGATAAAAGAAAATAATATTATTATCGTTGGTGCGTCGTCAAGTATTGGGAGTGAAATTATTTCTAAATTTCGCTCACCGTCAACGCGCATAATTGCATCATATTTTACAAAAAAAGATATTAAGCCCGAAGATAACATACATTCCCTTGAGCTTGACTTAAAAAAAGATCAAAGCATAGAAAGATATATTAAAGAGGTACATTCGATCGCATCGCATATTGATACTGCAATATTTCTTGCAGGAATCTTGCCGGGTAAAAACCTAAAAGAATACAATCTAAATGAAATGGAAAAGGTGATGGCTGTCAATTTTACCGGTCAAGCAAAAGTTATCAAAGGACTATTGCCCCTGCTTGATTCTGATTCTCAAATCATCATGATTTCGTCCATATCGGCCCAGAGAGGAAGTTATGACCCGATTTATGCGGCATCAAAGGGCGCCATTCTTTCTTTTGTGAAATCGCTTGCAGTTGGTTTAGGTGGACTGCGTGTTAATGCAATAGCCCCCGGGCTGATTGAGGGCAGCACAATGTATAAAGAAATGTCCGCAGATAGACAGGAGTTGCACCGCCAGCAAACTTCTCAAAAAGGGCTTCTATGTATTTCGGATTTGGCGGATATTATTTATGATATCTCGCAAAGTCATTGGAAGCACTTGAACGGAGCATGCATTGATTTAAATGGCGGTCAATATGTCAGGTAAAAACGAGAGAGCAGAGTTTAATGCAGGGAAATATGTCAGGTGAAGTCAAGAGAGTGGCGGTTATTGGTGCAGGTGTCTTTGGTTGTAATGTCGCGTTAGTCATTGCCAATGCCGGTTATGAAGTTGTTTTATTGGAGCGTCTTCCCGATATTATTATGGGTACCAGTAAAAATAATACAAACAGAGTTCATCAGGGGTTTCATTACCCAAGAGATATGCAGACGGCTATAGAATGCAGGGACAATTACAGAAGATTCGAAATGGAATTCGGAGAGGCCTTGCTGGATAATTATCCTAATATTTACTGCATAGCTGAGGAAAAATCATTAACATCAAAGGAAGAATTTATAAAATTCTGTGATGTTCTCGGTCTTTCATATTCTGTGATAGATTTAAATGGATTCAGTGTAAAAATGGAAGGCTGTAATTTAGGTATTTCATGCGAGGAGACTATTCTTGATTCGGATATACTTAGAAATATTCTCCGTTCGAGAATAATAAATAATAAACGGGTGACATTATCATGCAATGCTGAAGTAGCTGCGATCAATAAAAGTTCACATCAATATGAATTATCTTTCCTTGCGGAAACGCAGCCCAAACAAACGTTTGATGCAGTCATCAATTGTTCATATGCTAATATAAATACACTTACCGAGCAACTGGGATATGAAGTTTGTGAAGGGCAATACGAATACACGGCAGTTCCGATAATCAGTCTGGATCTGCCTCCAACAACGATAACGATAATGGATGGTCCGTTTATGACCCTTTTCCCCTATGGCAAAACAAAGAAATATTTATTGTACCATGTGGATTATTCCGTAATAAAAACAGAAATAACCAAGACGTTAAACCCTGGTTGGCTTGATCCGCATAAATCTCCGCTTGTCAGCATGGATCAATCTAAATATTTTGATACGATGCTAAAATCATGCAGTAAATATGTGCCTGCTTTGGCCAATGCCAAATTATGCGGATATCTTGAAGCACCGCGCATGGTACTTCCCAAACATGAGCAGGATGATGCACGGCCTTCATTTGTGAATGATTATGGCGAAGGGTATTTCACCATCTTTTCAGGTAAAATTGACCGGAGTTTATCCATTGCGGATTTAATATGTTTGAAGTTGAACGACTATTTCAATAAGCGGCCTTGAAGCATATAAACTTACCGAAAAAGAAAAGCTTAATCATGATAAGTTTCAGACCCAAAGATCCACTTTTACCCTAAGCCATGAGCTTGATAAATCCGCACACCGACATGCGCCCCATCTTTCTGTCGTTTAATATACGTTGAACACTAAATTTCAGATCATAAGAGATATAATTAGTTACTCTGCCAGTGGAATAGTTTCACAGGCTCTAGGTTTAATTGCGGGTTTTTGGGTTGCCCGCTTGCTCGGTCCATCAGATTTTGGGATATGGAATGCTGTTTCTCTAGTTTTAGTATATGGAGCTTATTTGGAGTTTGGTATTCTTTCGGCTATGGGACGTGATCTGCCCTTTTATCTGGGGCAAGGCGATCTTGAGAAAGCGGCTTCTGTTGAGGGCACCGCACGGCAAGCCACTATCTTCGGCGCGTTTGTGGCTGCTTTGCTTGTACTTGCGTTTTCCTTTTTGCCAAGCCATTCATCAAAAATGGCTCTGGGATTACGGGCTATGGCCGCAGTCTTGATCCTGCAACAAGTTTATACTTATCACCGAATCGTACTGCGTTCACATAATTATTTTAAGGAGCTTAGCCAACAACAAGTACTGCTCGCTATAATCAATTCAGGTCTGGCTGTTGTATTTGTAGTTTTTCTTGGGTTAACGGGGAGAATGATTGCCGCATTTTTGGCGCAAGCGGCGATTATGCTTTACGCTGTACGCAGAAATCCGTGGCAACGCGCGCCGAAATTCAATCTGCCCATCGCATTGTCATTGATGCGTGTGGGACTGCCTATTTTAATTTCTGGTTTTATACTTTCTTTGCTGGCCACTATTGACCGCATAATGGTCGTCACTTTCCTTGGAGAAAAGCAACTGGGTTATTTCGGTTTGGCGCTCTTGCTGACGAGTGTGGTATCTTTGATCCCAGCAATGGCAAGCCAGGTTTTATATCCGCGGATTACTTACCAGTTTGGGAGTTCCGGGAAAAATGTGGAGGCACTACGATCATTTGTTCTAACTCCACCTGTAATTCTGAGTGCTTTATTACCTATATTGATCGGATCATTGTATTTATCTCTGCCTCTGATCATAAGTGTTTTGCTGCCAGCTTATATACCAGGCATTGCAGCTGCTCGAATTGTTATCGTTGGAATATTCTTTTTCGGCATTCTGGGTTTGACAGATTACTTTTTGGTTACGATTGGCAAACTGAAACAATACGCACTCTTTGGGTGCGTTGCACTTCTATTGAACATTATTTTGGATTATCTATTTCTGCAATTGGGTTACGGCATTGAGGGAATCGCGCTGGGGGGAACTCTAATCACCTATTTTTTTTATTCGTGTATCGTGATTGGCTATGCCCTGTCCCACTATACAAAACGACTCGGCGATTGGGTAAGATTTTTCCTGAGGCTCTGGTTACCGTTCATCTACATGATAGTGTTACTGTGGTTTGTGGAAATGGCAGTTAATCACATGATGCCATCGGCTTCCAATATAGAATTGCTATTTTCTACGATTGCCAAATTATTATTTTATATACTTTGTTGTTTGCCGCTGATGTACGTAGTTTTTAGGGAGCTGAAACTGGATTTTTCCAAACTAAGTTTAATACGATAGGAATTATGCGTTCGATGACTTTTAACTATAACAAGAAGCAGAAGAGAAACGAACATGATTGACAAATTCTTTGAACGTATCAAGATTGCACGCAAACGAGGATAATAAGACCAGTACTCTGCACCCATGCCAGATATAATAGAGACACTTCAAAATACTACTCGTCTTGTGAAGATGTGGGGAGAGTCACACCTTCCCGGCGGGCGCACACTATCGCAGGCACTGACTCTGGATGGTATACCATTTTGGGAAGTGTTTGCTGTTGACCTGGCACGCATATATGTACCTGCCGCACTGCATGCGAACAGCACACCAGCAAAAATTATCAAGATGATATGGCCACGTTTGATTCGTGCCAAGTACGGCTTAAGAGACTTTATATATAACCGTCGTAATACAAGTGGTTGTTCTTCGTGGCCTGACAATCAAACAATTCTTTGTCTCGATTTCAGCGAACACATGAGTAGAGATGTGCTGCAACCTATTGCGATGCGCTTGGCTGAAAATAACGGTATTAAGGTGGTCTCTCTGAGGGATAAATCGTGGACAACCGCAAGCGCATGTTCACATCAGAACGGCTTATATCAAACGGTCTGGGAGCACTGGAGTCAACAGGCTCGCAAGCAAGCATCAGCAATGAAAAAGGCACTTAGCCGTATGTACAGAGATTTTTGCGCTGCAAATGTTCTTGCGGAAGTTATACGTGATGGCGACAGTCGCCTGTGGGACCAACTCGAAAACGTTTTTATCACTTTTTTCCGTGCTCATTTACCTCTTTTCGTTCCGCAGGCGGTCGTTGCTCAACATATCCTTGAAAGCCACCGTCCGGCCCTTGTTGTATCCCCGGATGTCGCTGATCCTCGTACAAGGGTTTATACGCTGCTTTGCCGGCAAATAGGTATCCCTTGTCTGGACGTCCAGTTCGGTCTGGCTGGAGACGAGGGGATAGAATGGAGGTTCTTTCTGGCGGATAAACTTGCAGTATGGGGAGAAACATCAAAACAGGAAATGATAAAGCATGAAGTCCCTGAAGATAAAATTATTGTTACCGGTTCGCCTCGACATGATATTCTCGTAAATGTTACTAATGAAGAAGTGAAGTTAAAGCGGGCAAAGATGGGAGTGCCGGCAAAAAGCGCTATGATTCTTTTGGCCTCGACTTATCAATTAAAGTCCTATGATGAATACTCAAATCCGGAACTTCTGCGTTCAATGAAAAGAAGCGTATTTGAGGCTGCCGATAAATCAAAGGGAATATGTCTCATAGTCAAACCTCATCCGGTAGAAAATGTGCAAGAAACCAGGTCATTGGCCGGGATTAATAAAAATATAGTATTTGTTTCTAAAGATACGGATATCCGGGAGCTTACGCGGATATGCGATGCGTTTGTATCTTTTGGCTCTACAGCGACCGTAGATGCCTTTATTTCCGGCAAACTGGTCATCTGTCCTGCCTTCCCGGGCTGGATCTGGAGCGATCTTTTCAAAAAAAGCGGGGCAACACTCGTGCCGACTTCCGCCTCAGAGGTTTTGGAAGCTTTTCGATTAGTTGCGAGTGGGATGCATGAAGGTGTCAGAGCAACACTTGAGCCAGCACGCCATAATTTTCTGGCTAACTGGGTTTACCGCGCCGATGGTATGGCTACCAAACGAATCGCCGAATTAGCATTGCAGATGGCGGGAATAGAAAAATGTTAAAGTTCTTGTTTTTTATCGCGGGGCAGTTCATTCCATATAAGAGTTGCTAACCTAAGGAGACATTATGAATCTACAACAAACCCATCAATTGCGAGAACCGATCCAATCTTTTTTGCGGGAATCTTCTCGCATTAACAGTTACAAGCCACAGAAATATTGGTATCCCCTCAGCATGGCGACTTATGATTTGGAGGAGATTCTGGCCGCCATTGATTCCTTGTGTTCATTCCGCACGACGATGTGGGAAAAAACAGCGGAATTTGAGCGGCAATTCGCACTGACATGCGGCGGCCCGGAAGCTGTGATGGTGAACAGCGGATCTTCAGCCGATCTGTTGATTGCTTTCTCGCTAGTGAATCCGCAATCCAAAATCCTCAAACCCGGCGATGAGATTCTGGTGCCCTCGGTGACATGGCCAACACAAATCTGGTCGCCAATGATGGCGGGACTGAAAGTTCGTTTTGTGGATACCGACCCCTGCACTTTGAACATGGATCTGGATGATCTTGAATCTAGAATCGGCCACCGGACGCGCGCTGTTTCTCTGGTCCATTTAATGGGTAATCCCTGTAATATGGATCGGGTGGTGGCGCTTTGTCGAAAACATAATCTTGTTTTGATTGAAGATTGTTGCGAGGCATTGGGCGCGAAGTATAAAGGGCAGCCGGTGGGAACATTCGGCATTGCGGGCAGTTTTTCCTTTTTCTTTTCTCACCATATTACCACGATGGAAGGGGGAATGATCATTTGCCGGGATCAGCCGTTATCCGATCTTTTCCGATTGTTACGCGCTCATGGTTGGGCACGCAATGCCAGGTATGCAGAAGTTGAGCCGCAGGACGACCTGGATCCGCGCTATATGTTTTTAAACTGGGGATTTAATGTGCGCCCCACTGAACTGCAGGCTGGTTTCGGTTTGGAACAATTGAAACGATGGCCCGCGTTCCATGTCCAGCGTTTCCAAAACGCGGCTTATTTTCAAAGTTACCTTGATCGTCATCGCGACCTGATGCGCCTAATGAAAGTGGCGCCGGAAGGCGAATGCTCGTGGTTTGCTTTACCGATTATGCTCATGCCGGAGTGTCCCTTCAAAAAGGCGGATTTCCTGGCGTATCTGGAAAAACAAGGGGTGGAAACCCGTCCGATTGTGGCTGGCAATCTGGCGCGACAGCCAGTGTGTAAACTGTATCTCGAATTACAGGAAAGCGATTTACCCGGCGCGGATGCTGTCCATGAGCGGGGATTCTATCTGGGTTTGCACCCGTTTGAAGCCAAACAGAACTTGGATCGGTTGGCCGATATTTTTGAACAGTTCATCTGCCAAACCTTATGAAAAAAGTAGTCCTTGTTGCCATTTCGCTGGATCCGATGGTTTCCTAAGAGTACCACAATTTTCTCAAGCCGTTGGGAAAATTAAATTGGGAGGTGATACCATTCAGTTTTGTGGCGCGGATACAGGCGTTAGGGCGAGAGGGGATGAACCGCGAATTATTGGCGACAATCTGGCGCGAAAAGCCGGACTTAGTTTTCTTTGTTCCCCATACGGATCAGTTCATTCTGGAAGTGGTTGACGAGATCAATCATCACACGATTACCCTCGGCTATTTATTTGACGATACGTGGCGGATTGAATATTCGCGTTTTTGGGATCGCCACTTCAAGTTTGTTACCACATCGGACGTCAACGGCTTGCGCAAGTTTCGAGAAGCCGGATTTGCAAATGTGATTTATTCTCCATTTGCTTGCAATACGAATGTTTATTGCAAAAAGAATCTGCCCAAAATATATGATGTGACCTTTGTAGGGCAATACCATCCTCATCGTGAATGGTATATCAACTGTCTTAAGAAGGCCGGGATTGATGTGCGTGTCTGGGGTATGGGGTGGTCTTCAAATATGATCAACACAGAAGATATGATCAACATTTTCAACCAAAGCCGGATTAATATGAACTTGTCAAATTGTGTTTCCTGGGACATTCGTTATCTGCTTACGCCCTTCCGGCCTGTTAAAACCACGCTCCGCACGTGGCGCCAGGGAATGCACGCTGTCACCCGTCCCGACAGGAAAACATGGGAGATGGTGAAGGGAAGGTATTATGAAATCAGGTTCATCTCCCGATTAGTTGGCAAAAGCTTGAATGATCTTCAAGGAGAAGTAACGGAGGTCATGGAAGCCATAGGCCTTCCGTTTGATGACTTTGATCTTGTTATTGACCCCTTCCAGCTTTCCGGTATGAATCGGATAGTCGCAGTGATTCAGGATTCCGTACCGGTAGCGACACAAGGTTTTGGCAAACTTGATCACATCCGGATGCTTTACGGCTCGGGCCAAGGCACACCATTCCTCCAGGGCCTTCTCGGCCCAGGTCCGGGATCGGTAGGTCCAGATGTGTTTCAGTTTGTCTTTGAGGATCAGAACCATATTGATGACTTTGTTCAGGCGGAGGAGCTCTTCCAGGTGCTGACGATCTTTAAATCTCCGGATATTGGTCCGGTTTCTCAGGAGAAGGTATTTGGCACCTTTGAAGACCTCTTTGTTGGCTTGGGAGGCTTTCCGGTATTCGCTGTGTCGCACTTTATCGATGATCCTGTGGAATTGGGCCACGACATGAAAAAGGTCGAAAACGATCTTGACATGGGGGACTTTTGTCTGGACGGCCAGGATATAGGGGTCCCACATATCCATCACCACGGCTTCCAGATGCTGCCGTTGCTCCCGGCTCATGCCCGAGAAAAATCGCTTCAAGGTTCGCGCTTTGCGGTCTTGGCCGACCCAAACCACCCGCCCCGTCTCGTAGTCGAGAACCACCGTCAGGTAGCGGTGACCTTTGCGGACCGAGACTTCGTCCACAGCCAAGATGCGGAGCCCTCGATAGTCGGTCTGCCCATAGGCCTGTTCCAGGAAGTGCTGGTCGATGGCCTTGACCGTTTTCCAGTCCAGTCCCAAATGGCGGGAGACTTCCTGGACGGTCATGATCTTCGCCAGTTCGAAGATATAGCGTGCCAGCCTCTTGGTCACCCGCAGGTAGGGATGAAAAATGTCGAGCTCTTCGAGAGGAGTCTTCCGGCATTGAGCACAGATGATCTTCCGGTACTGACAGCGGATCCAGACCCGCGCCGGACCGAAGTCCAGATCGCGGACCCACCGTCTCTCCCGGCTGTGAATTCGACTCGCCGGCTTTCCACAGAGATGGCAGATGGGACGGAATCGCTTGTCGGGCACCGCCTCCAAGTAAGCTTTCTTGGCATCGGCGGTCACCTCTTGCCGGATGATCCGGACTCGCGGGAAGGGAAAATAGTGTGATATACTCAGAGCGGACATCGTCGGCCTCCTCGGGATTTGGATTTAGAGATGTACTATTATCCTTTGGAGATACCGGATGTCCAATTCCTTTTTCAAGCATGATAAAATCACTCATTCCTTTCAACTAATCGGGAGATGAACCTGAAATCAATGCTTGCGGCGGATTGCAACTTTCCCACTATGCCGAGGGCTTGGAACGGTCGTATTCTATCGGTGAAGAAATTGTGTTATATGCTTCGCCGGAAGACTTGATTGAAAAGATACGATACTATTTAAAGCACGAGGACGAGCGAGAGGCCATCGCCCGGCGCGGACATGAGCGGACCTTAAGAGACCACACGATGAAAAAACGGCTGCAGGATATTTTTCTGCATCTGGGACTGGGCTGATTTCAAATGCGAACAATCCTTATTCACAATTTAGCGGGCAATAATAACAGGATGTTTGACCCTAATGCACGGGATGGCTACAACGACCCGGCAATCTATTTGCGTGAAAGATTGCATCAGCTCGGCTATGACCTTACGACGTCCGACGACAACCCTTTGGATAATTACGAGCGTGTGCTTTTCTATGATGAAATCAGCGTAAAAACGTATTCCGGCTGGCACGGGTTGGCCCGCAAGCTGAAGACGAGATTATTGGGACGGCCTTTGGTTCGCGATCTATATGGCGAATTTATGCGCGCGGGAATGGAACAACGAATGGTATTGTTCCTGTAGGAAGCATCAGTGGTTAGCCCGGAAAACTGGGACCCTGAATTACACAAGAGTTTCCCGGTTGTCTTTACATGGCACGACCATTACATTGATGATTGCAAGTTTATCAAGATACGCTGGCTGCAAACACGCCAGTTTCCGAGCGTTCCCGGAATTGCTTTTAAGGACCGGAAATTTCTGGTCAACATCTCCATGAACAAGTTCTCGCGTCATCCACGGGAATTGTATTCGGCGCGGCGAGCATCGATTAGCCATTTGAGCAAAATCAAATGAACAGTTTTGATCTTTATGGCGTTGGCTGGAACCGTCCGCCGAATCTCAAGGAAAAGATGATGCCTTTTACACGGCGGTTTTATTCATCCTACCGTGGGACATTGCAAAACAAATGGGATGTTCTGCCGCGTTACCGTTTCAGTTTATGTTACGAAAATATCCGCGATGAGCCGGGGTGGGTGACCGAAAAGATTTTTGATTGCATGCGCGCCGGATGTGTCCCTATCTATTGGGGTGCGAATAATATTTCTGATTATGTAGATCCAGAAGCATTTATAGATCGTAGAAAGTACAAGTCTGATGCAGAACTTGAGATTTTTTTATTGGGCATTACCGAGAAAGAATATCTGATTTATCAAGAAGCCATAAAAGATTATCTTCAAGGTGATTTATTTAAGAAGTTTTTGCCACCGGCATTCGCGGATACGATTATTGATGTTCTAAAACTTTAGCATTGGCATTGTATAAGGAAACAATAGAAGAATGAAGAACCCATTGAGAAAGACAAAGGGGTACTGGTCTTACCAAGTTATGAGAATTATTAAGAGAGTACGTGGTGTGATCAGCGATAATCAGTGGTGCTTCAACAGATAATGACGACAACGACTGGCGATGGTATCACTACCTCTATCAGGCGGAGCTATCTGAAATCAAGAAAATACATACGCTCGTGTTGTCGCCTGGTGATTACTCTTTCGCTAATGGTATTTTAGCTATGCAACGTGCTATTCTTCCTTTACATCCGAATCATAGATTATGAATAACAGGATCACTCTATCGATTTGCATTGCCACACTCAACCGCGGCGTGTTTATCGGTGCAACTTTGGATAGTATTATTTCCCAAGCAAACGAAGAGGTTGAGATCGTAATCGTAGATGGCGCGTCAACCGACAATACGGAAGAAATTGTAAGGCTCTATCAAAAGAAATTTCCAAAATTACGATATGTCCGCCTGTCAGCTAAGGGGGGCTTAGATCAAGACTACTGTCGTGCTGTTGAATTAGCGCAAGGAGAATATTGCTGGTTATTCACTGATGATGATATTTTAAAACCGGGCGCAATTCAGGCCGTGATGGCTGCGATGCAGCATGACTATGGGCTGATTCTAGTAAATGCCGAAGTAAAGGACGCCACTCTTTCCCGGGTTTTGGAGGATAGGTGTCTCCATTTTATAAATAACATGACTTACCAGACGCTGGATTTTGAGAAATTTTTCGTTGACGTTGCAGAGTATATATCTTTCATCGGGTGCATTGTTATCAAACGTTTGCTATGGAACGAGCGTGAAAAAGAACAATATTTTGGAACTGTCTTTGCTCATGTTGGCGTTATTTTTCAACAACCTTTTATTGATAGCATAATGGTACTTGTTGAGCCACTAATATCAATCAGATACGGGAACGCTTTGTGGGCGTCCAAAAGTTTCGAAATATCCTTCTTCAAGTGGCCAGATTTGATTTGGTCATTCCCCTTTTTTTCTGAATCTGCCAAGCGCCAAGTATGTAAACGTGAACCGTGGCGCAGCGTCAAAGTTTTATTGATTTACAGAGCACGAGGTGCATTTTCTTTAAAGGAGTATCGCATGTTGTTGGAGCCGCATTTGCGTTCCAATATGAAACGCTTTTTTATTCGGGCGATTGCACAATTTCCGGGTTTCTTGGTTAATTTAGGGCTGATTATTTATTTTTCTATTTTCCGTAGTTTTTATCCAAAATCAAGCATGCGCTCAGTTGACTTAAAAAACAGCCGATTTTATTATAAGAATTGGCTCTTCGCCGTTTTGAATGGGTAGTATAAAATGGGGGTATGAATGAAAAAAATCTTTTTCACCTGGCGTTGGGTCTTGTTGACCCTTGGTATGAAGTGCCCCCCGATAGTTGGACAGTTTGGGGGCGGGGTGAAGGTGCATCGCGGGCCCGCTGGCCGCGGCCATTGTAACTTCTTTTAAACCCGAACGCCATCGATTTCGGGATCCTCGAAGCGAAGGCGTCGGAGCCGGTTGGAACATGTAAAGCCATTACCGCCGCCGTCGGCATCATTTCGGCCGACGTCCCGAAGTAAAATTCGGACGGCGTCCGATAATCCAAGGCTTCGTGAAGCCGCTCCTCGTTGTAAAAACGGAAGTACTCCCCGAGCCGCTTTTCTAATGAGAATATTTCACTCAAAATCAAATAGTGAACGAATTGATTTATCTATTATTATTGTAAACTGGAATTCATGGGACTATTTGCAAAAATGTATTATGTCTATTATGGAAAATGCTGATGAATTAAGATATGAAATAATCGTTGTGGATAATTGTTCATCGGACAATTCAGTAGAAAATATTGCCGTTTGTTTTCCGGATGTAATATTAATTAAGAATGAAAATAATGTTGGTTTTCCTGCAGCAAACAATCAGGCTTTTGATATTGCACGGGGCAAATATTTTCTTATGCTTAACCCTGACACCTTAATCAAAAAGAACACTCTTCATCAATCCCTGCGTGTTTTAAGAAATGACGATTCTATTGGGTGTATTGGTGTTAAAACACTCAAGGGCAACGGTGAAATTTTACTTTCATGCGCTAGATCATGTCCGTCAACGTGGGGTGCGTTCTGGCACCTCTTCTATATTGACACAATATTCAAGAAATGGAAGTTTCTTGAATCATCAGATATGGGATATTGGGATCATAATAATAGTTGCGACGTAGATTTGCTTCACGGTGGCTATATGATGTTTCCAAAATCTATTTATATAAAGATAGGTGGATTAGATGAAAAAATGCCGATGTTTTATGAGGATGTAGAATATTGTTGTAGGATAAAGAAGGCCGGATTTAGAATATATTATTTGGCAGATGTTGAAATAGTACATTTTGTAGGAATAAGTTGTTCAAAGGCAGAACAAAAATGGATAACAAATTTGTATTGTGAAGCTGATTACCTTTATTTTTTAGAGTATGGTGGAGGTAGCCAAAAAGCTTTATTTTACGTACTAATGATTCTCTTATGTTTCCCTTTACGCATTTTATACAGTCCTTTTATATGGTTAGGATATATAATAAAGAATCGAAAAATTAAAAATATGACTTTAATAAATTTACAAATTATAGCGTCAGCCATATGGGCTATAAGAAAATTGCAAGCCATCATGGGTATAGGATTGACCACCGAAATTTAGAATGAAAAAGAGTTTTTATGTCGAATGATCTGATGTCATTTTTGGCATGTCCGTTGTGTAGGGGGAATTTGAAGAGCGTCGGCGTTAATCAGGTGGAATGTTTATCCTGCAAAGCGGCATATCCTGTGGAAGATGGGATTCCGATCATGTTGCCACCGAAACTGGACAAATTCAAAGTGCTTGAAGCTGAGTTTCATTCGAAGGATGCGGATGAATATGTGGAACGCCACATGAAGTATTCGTACCGTGTTGCTCGATATCATGATGATTACCTGAAATGTTTCTGTGATTGTCAGAAAGGCGCCGTTGTCCTTGAAGTAGGTGGTGGTGGTGGTCTCGAAGCTGTCCATCTGAAAAATATGGGGCTTACGCTTATTGAGAGCGATATTTCTGTCGGCATGGTCAAAATAGGGCGAAGGCGAGCAATCGCTGCCGGCCAGGATTCCGCTTCATTATTTGTTGTTTGCGATGCCGAGCAATTGCCATGTCCGGATCAGAGCTTGGATGCAATATTGATTGTTGCAGCGCTTCACCATCTGCCTTCTCCTGAACGTTTTATTACAGCAGCCAAACGTGCGCTTAAGCGGGGTGGTTTACTGGTTATTGGTTTTGAGCCTAATCGGTGGCCTTATTTCACTGTTTATCCAGCATTGCGTTTTCTCAGAAGGCTTTTACACCCCCGCAGAATTGCCGCTGGTGGAGTATCGATAGGCGATATGGTAAGCACTGGGTTTACTGAGGCTGATTTCGAGCGTTTTCTTAAAGCGGAAGGATTGAAAAAAGTGAGCTTGCAGCGTATCTGGTATATTGACGGTTTTACTCAGTTGGCCGTTGAGCATATTAATAGAAAACGGCCGGTTGGACAGTTGATTGATTTACCAGATGCATTGCAGCGGGCACTTGTTGCATTTGATGATTTCCTGTCGAGCGTCCCTTTGTTACGCAGGTTCTGCTGGCATTGGACACTGGTGGCGCAACGGCCTTATACGAACAATGGACTGTGAACAATGCCCCGTCGGCTCAAGGGCAAACATAACCGCCACCCCGTCCCCTTTGGTCTCCGTCTTCACTCTCTCGAGCATCATCTTGGAACCATGAAGGGAAGCCTCAACATCGAACCGACAACGAAACGTCTCATCCTTCAACAACAGGGCACAGGATTTTAAAGAGAATTCATGAACGCTCAAAATCATAATCAGCTGAGTTGTGCAAAGCTCTCGAGCACTATCTTTCCTGCAAGTTATAATGTCAAAATTTTTTTCACTATACTTTTTTCACTATACCTTGCCCTATCGTTAATCAGCTTTATTAGGCCTAATAATTATATAATTTTAATAAACACGTTGCTTGGTTTGTTTGCTCTCATACTTTTAAGCAACAGAATTCGAAGAGAGTATGTTCCAATATATATATTTGTAGGATTTCTTGCTACATCTTTTTTTGTTTCATCGCTTTTTGTATCACGAACAGGTTGGAGACTATATTTTCCTATTTGCTTTATTGTATCTAGTCCCGGAATTGCCATGATTCTGCTTAGGGGATACGTCTATAGTTGGGGTGGATATATAGTATTTTATAGCTTAGCTGTCTATTTTCTGAAGTTTATGCTTGCTGGTGTTGACGGATACTCCGCTTTGAAATTTAGCAGCTGGAATGGCATCTCGATGCTTATGTTGGCCGCCTGTATCTCCTTGTATATTATATTGAGTATGGAGAACAAAAAAATTGATTTAAAACCAGCATTATTTACCTTGGTCATTTCAATCTGGGGTATCGGTCGTTCTGGGATCGCTTCAAGTTTTGTACTTTTACTTGGTCTTTTGTTTGCCAGGCTTCGAGCTAAACCAAAATTTATTTATTATGTGATTATTTGTTTGTTTATTGCTTATTTTGCTTTGTCTATGTTTGCCATGGATTATTCTATTTTTGGGAATGCGATTGATCATTATTTAGCGAGACAGATGGCTACGGGGCCTTCTGAACGTTGGACTATGTGGATGAACTATTTTAATAATTTAGATATATTCCGGCTCATATTCGGTGTTAATGTAGTTGAAGATCCATGGCCTGAAGGAGAAATTAACGAATATAATTATCATAATTCGTTTATTAATCTCCATTTACAAACGGGCTTTATGGGGTTAATTACCTTGGCGTTAATCATTTTTCTTCTTTTTAAGTTTTTTAGGATAAATCAAGTTTTTCTCTTTTTATTGCTTACTGTAATCTTGCGATGGTCGACCGATAATTTTATTTTTTTTGGTTCATTCGATTTCATTCCTTTTTTCTTTATCTTTTATTTTTTAAAGAGACGTTCACTTTCGCGTTCCTCATATAAATCCTCTATCTGCAGGTACCAGAGAGCTGGTCTGGGAAAACTGGAAAGTGAAATAAGTGGTAAAGCTGCTCTATAATGAACCCAAGGAGGAGCGGCATATGAAGAGATTTGAATAACTACCCACGCCAGGAGAGGTTTGAACATCCTTCAATCTGTTCCGGGGGGACCAAAATCCTCGGGCCAGTGTAAATATAGCGGCAGGTCACCCCGGAAACGGAAAACAAGCAGATAGGCTGTTAAACCTGATCTATTCATAAATTGCTGAAAAACGCAAGGCCTGGCCATAGGGAATGATAAACGGTGTGGGATTGCGACGAAACCGTCCGGTCATTCGACTGTTTCCGCTTGGAGATCATGGTCGAACGCTTTTTTTCTCGCTTCGAAGCGGACTTCACCGGCAAGATCATGAACTTGAAGCCGGAGCCGGCTTCACGGAGAGCCGCGGCAAGACCCCCAGATCTTCGCCCATTCCGCCTGCCAGGGGTAAGAGCTCGGCAGATGCACCCTGATCCGCGTCCGCAATTGCCTGACCCGGGCTCCGATCTTCAGGACCTGCAAACGGATCGTGTCGAACTGAGCTCGTGTCCACATCGTACCTTGAAGATGACGTCGCCGCAAGGCATGCAGAAGGACATAGGCCATGGAATGAAGGAAGAGCCGGAACTGATTGGCCTCGAACCGATGACAGGAAGTCCGGTCGGAGAGAAGATGGGTCTTATGGTCCTTGATCATCAGTTCCATCCTTCCCCGGTCGCTGTAAATCGTCTCGTAAACGACGCGTCGAGAACGACACTCCAGGTTCGTCACCACGAACCGGAGGTTGGGGCCCAGGGCGCTGTGTTCGGCCTTGACGACGACCCGGCTGTCTTCCTCCCAGCTCCCCGCCCCGTAGGAAAATTCGCCGAAGACGCGGACCG